>SAMEA104404100__coassemble_1630_pt1 | contig 19608 bp, 22 predicted proteins | sample SAMEA104404100__metabat2_low_PE_082 | metagenome-assembled genome bin SAMEA104404100 (sample SAMEA104404100) | Balaenoptera acutorostrata
ACTTGGTGTGGGGGTGAATGGAGCCGGGCTTGCACAGAACCTGGCCGCGCTCGATGTCAGTCTTGTTGATGCCGCGCATCAGAGCACCGATGTTGTCGCCAGCCTCAGCGAAGTCCAGAACCTTGCGGAACATTTCCAGACCGGTGATAACAGTGGAGCGCTTCTCCTCCTGCAGGCCAACGATCTCGACGGTATCGCCCATCTTAACAACGCCACGCTCGACACGGCCGGTAGCAACGGTGCCACGACCGGTGATGGTGAAGACGTCCTCAACGGGCATCAGGAAGGGCAGGTCAGCCTTACGCTCGGGAGTCTTGATCCACTCGTCGACAGCAGCCATCAGTTCCTTGATGCAAGCATAGTCGGGAGCGTTAGGATCGGTGGACTCGCAGGTCAGAGCGTTCAGAGCGGAACCCTTGATGATGGGGGTCTCGTCGCCGGGGAAGCCATACTCGTCCAGAGTCTCGCGGACTTCCATCTCAACCAGCTCCAGCAGCTCCTCGTCGTCAACCTGGTCGCACTTGTTCAGGAAGACCAGGATGTAAGGAACGTTAACCTGGCGAGCCAGCAGCAGATGCTCCTTGGTCTGAGCCATGGGGCCATCGGTAGCAGCGATAACCAGAATGCCGCCGTCCATCTGAGCAGCGCCGGTAATCATGTTCTTGATATAGTCGGCGTGGCCGGGGCAGTCAACGTGAGCATAGTGACGGTTGTCAGTCTCATACTCAACGTGAGCGGTGTTGATGGTGATACCACGCTCGCGCTCCTCGGGAGCCTTATCGATGCTAGAGTAATCGGTGTAATCAGCATAACCCTGCAGACCCAGCCACTTGGTGATGGCGGCGGTCAGAGTGGTCTTGCCGTGGTCAACGTGGCCGATAGTGCCGATGTTGACATGGGGCTTAGTACGCTCAAATTTTGCTTTAGCCATTTTGAGTATCCTCCTTAAGAATAAATAATCGGTATTCGGGATATATTCCGCGTATTTACGCAGACATTGTACCCCATCCGGCGGGAAAATGCAACAGCATTTTCCCGCATTTTAAGAACTTTTAGTTGCGGTTAGCGCGACCGGCAATGATCTTCTCAGCAATGGACTTGGGAATCTGGGTGTAGTGGCTAGGCTCCATGGTGTAGTTGCCACGGCCCTGAGTCTTAGAACGCAGGTCGGTAGCATAGCCAAACATCTCAGCCAGAGGCACGAATGCATCGATCTGAATAGCGCCATTCCGATCTTCCTGACCGCGGATTTCGCCACGGCGAGCAATCAGGTCACCCATAACGTTGCCCATGTATTCCTCAGGCACAGTTGCGGAAACCTTCATCATGGGCTCCAGCAGCACGGGGTTTGCCTTGCGGCACGCTTCCTTGAAAGCCATGGAACCAGCGATCTTAAAGGCCATTTCAGAGGAGTCGACCTCATGATAAGAACCATCATACAAAGTGACCTTCACGTCAACGACCTGATAGCCAGCCAGAACGCCAGCCTGCAGAGCACCCTGGATACCGGCATCTATAGCAGGAATGTACTCCTTGGGGATGGAGCCGCCAACGGTGGCGTTGACAAACTCGTAACCCTTGCCGGACTCGTTGGGCTCGACAATGATCTTGACATGACCGTACTGACCGGAACCGCCGGACTGACGCTTGTACTTGGTATCCTGGTCAACCTTGGTGGTGATGGTTTCCTTGTAGGCAACCTGAGGTGCACCAACGTTGGCTTCAACCTTGAACTCGCGGAGCAGACGGTCGACGATGATCTGCAGATGCAGCTCGCCCATACCAGCAATGATGGTCTGGCCGGTCTCTTCATCGGTGTAGGTCTTAAAGGTGGGGTCTTCCTCAGCCAGCTTCAGCAGAGCGACAGTCATCTTCTCCTGACCAGCCTTGGTCTTGGGCTCGATGGCGACGCGGATAACGGGCTCGGGGAACTCCATGGACTCCAGAATGATGGGAGCATTCTCAGCGCAGAGGGTATCACCAGTGGAGGTGTTCTTCAGGCCGACAGCAGCGGCGATATCGCCGGCGTAGACGGTCTCCAGATCCTCACGGTGGTTTGCATGCATCTGCAGCAGACGACCGAAGCGCTCCTTCTTGCCCTTGGTGGAGTTCAGGAGGCTATCACCGGCATTGATGGAGCCGGAGTAGACGCGGAAGAAGGTCAGACGACCAACAAAGGGGTCAGTCATGATCTTGAAAGCCAGAGCGGAGAAGGGCTCGTCATCGCTGGCTGCGCGCTCTTCCTCTTCATCGGTGTCAGGGTTGATACCCTTCATAGACTCGATGTCGGTGGGAGCGGGCATGTAGTCAACGATAGCATCCAGCAGCTTCTGAACGCCCTTGTTACGGTAGGAAGTACCGCAGACCACGGGCACGCACAGGTTCTCGATGGTACCCTTACGCAGTGCAGCGCGGATCATGTCGGTGGGAACTTCCTCTTCTTCCAGAACCAGCATCATGATCTCTTCGTCGATGTCAGCCAGGGAGTCCAGCATCTTGGTGCGGTACTCCTGAGCCTGCTCCAGCATGTCCTCAGGAATCTCCTCAACACGCATGTCCTTGCCCATCTCATCATAGTAGATGTCGGCCTTCATCTCGACCAGATCGATGATACCACGGAAGGTATCCTCAGCACCAATGGGGAGCTGAATCGGAATTGCGTTGGCCTTCAGACGCTCGGCGATCATGTCCAGAACGTGGTAGAAGTTGGCACCCAGAATGTCCATCTTGTTGACATAGATCATACGGGGAACCTTGTAGTTATCAGCCTGACGCCAAACGGTCTCAGACTGGGGCTCGACACCGCCCTTTGCGCACATGACGGTCACAGAACCGTCCAGCACGCGCAGGGAACGCTCGACCTCAACGGTGAAGTCGACGTGGCCCGGGGTGTCGATGATGTTGATTCGATGGGGCTCAAACTGCTTCTCGGATCCAGACCAGAAGCAAGTCGTTGCAGCGGAAGTGATGGTAATACCACGCTCCTGCTCCTGTGCCATCCAGTCCATGGTAGCGGAACCGTCGTGGGTCTCGCCGACCTTGTGGTTAACACCGGTGTAGAACAGGATTCGTTCAGTGGTGGTCGTCTTACCAGCATCGATGTGAGCCATGATACCGATATTTCTGGTTCTGTCCAGACTAACTTTTCTAGCCATAAATCAGTATCTCCTCTACTATTACCAACGATAATGGGCAAATGCCTTGTTGGCTTCGGCCATCTTGTGGGTATCTTCACGCTTCTTCACGGAGTTACCAGTGTTGTTGGCAGCATCCATGATTTCGCCGGCCAGACGGTCGGCCATGTTCTTCTCGCTACGGCTGCGAGAATAAGCAGTCAGCCAGCGCAGAGCAAGAGTCTGGCGGCGTGCGGGACGGACTTCCATGGGGACCTGATAGGTGGCACCGCCGACACGGCGAGCCTTGATCTCCAGAGAAGGCATAATATTTTCCATAGCGGCTTCAAAAACCTCCATGGGTTCTTTTCCGGTCTTTTCCTTGATGGTTTCGAACGCATCATAGACAACCTTCTGGGCAACACCCTTCTTGCCGTCGAGCATGATGCTGTTGACCAACTTAGTCACCAGGATGGAACTGTAAATAGGATCGGGCAGAACTTCCCGCTTGGGTACATTTCCTCTTCTGGGCACTTTGCTTCCCTCCTTCATTTAAAATGACTTCATAGGTACTCGAATGCATTATTTCAGCACCCGTACATGGCGGACAGTTCCTTGTGAACTTGTCCGGTGCCTGCCGAGAGGTCTACCCATACTATATATGAATAAACTCCAGGCAAGGCTTTCGCCTTGCGCATGAGCGCAATGCAACTTTTGTGTAGGCGCAGTAAGAAATTACTTCTTGCCGGCCTTAGGACGCTTGGCACCGTACTTGGAGCGAGCCTGCATACGACCGTTGACGCCCTGGGTATCCAGAGTGCCGCGGATGATGTGGTAACGCACACCGGGAAGGTCCTTAACACGGCCGCCACGAATCATGACGACAGAGTGCTCCTGCAGGTTATGGCCGACACCGGGGATGTAAGCGGTGACTTCATAGCCGTTGGACAGACGAACACGAGCGATCTTACGCAGAGCAGAGTTGGGCTTCTTAGGAGTAGAAGTACGGACTGCGGTGCAGACGCCACGCTTCTGAGGAGAAGGAGCATCAGTCTCCTTATTCTTCAGGGTGTTCTTGGTCTTCTGAAGGGCAGGGGAGTTGGACTTGGTGACAGAGGTCTTTCTTCCGCTACGCACCAGCTGGTTAAAAGTAGGCATTGAACAGTTCCTCCTTTCTTGGATTGATCGAATTATATTTTAACAAATACTCCTTAGGAATATTCGCTAAAAACAAAATTATTCTGCCAGGATGGCAGCAACGGCACAGTCCAGGGCAATCCCACAGGCTGCACCCAGATCTTTCATATGTGTGACGCTTTCCACCGGGACGTTGGATGCTTGACAAAGCTGCAGCACCGGGTCCGTCACCTGAGGATCGGCATCCAAGGCCAGAAATACCAGCTGTGCTTCTCCACGCTGGACTGCCTTTCGTGACTGTTTGACCCCGACCACTTTATGTTCCGTTTCCAGTTGGGTGATCAAACAATTCACCGTTCCTTCCTTAAAAGAGCGCAAACTACGCCCATACCAATACAATTAGGCATTATAGCACAGTGCAAAATCCCCGTCAAGGTATTTTCTCAAAAAAGAAACTTTTTCTTTCATTTTGAGCACTCTGTTATTTTGCCCTCTTATTTTTTATTTTAGAGCCTTTTTCTTACGGCGTCAAGGATTTCTTCCACTCACATAATACAAAAAGGCACTGCCCGAAGACAGTGCCTTTGTTACATTTAACCTCTGTAGGTTTTGAGTGCCTGTGCCAACTGGTCAGGGCAAGAGGTGTGCTTCATTCCGCAGCGGATTCCTTCCATCCGGGAAATTGCCTCATTCACCGACATGCCCTTGAGCAAGCTGGAAATACCCTGCAGGTTACCGCTGCAGCCGCCAGTCACATGGCAGTTCTGGATGATGCCGTTATCCACCTCAATTTCCATGAATTGAGAGCAGACTCCCTTCGGACGATACTGGATGGTTTCCATGGATTAGTAGTTCACCTTTCTGCGCTCAAAGTAAGCCTGAGGATGTGCACAGACGGGGCACACCTTGGGAGCTTCCTTGCCCACATGGATGTGGCCGCAGTTACGGCAGATCCACACGGTGTTCTCGTCGTCGGTCTTGAAGACCACATCGCCTTCCACATTGGCCAGCAGAGCCAGGTAACGCTCCTCGTGCTCCTTCTCGATAGCTGCGACAGCATCGAACAGGTAAGCCAGACGGGTGAAGCCTTCCTCACGGGCGGTCTCAGCCATCTGAGGATACATGGAGGTCCACTCCTCGTGCTCGCCCTCAGCAGCAGCGCGCAGGTTGGATGCGGTGTCGGAGATGCCGCCCAGCTCCTTGAACCAGATCTTAGCATGCTCCTTTTCGTTGTTGGCAGACTCCTCGAAAATAGCGGCAATCTGCTCATAGCCAGCCTTCTTTGCAGCAGATGCAAAGTAGGTGTACTTGTTACGAGCCTGAGACTCACCAGCAAAGGCAGCCCACAGGTTAGCTTCCGTCTTAGAACCCTTCAATTCCATAATCAAAATCTCCTTTTCCTTATATTTTCCTCTTTATCCTATCATCACTTACGTGACTTTTCAAGATTACATCGCTGCTCCGACACCTTCGCCGGCGCAGTCCTTACAAACGCCGTAGAACAACCGGGTTTCACGATGCATCAGCGCTCCGATCTGTCCGCACAATGCTCTTCCCTCATCCTCACTGGACAGAGACAGCGGCACATCGAACACTTGTCCGCACTTTTCGCAGCAAAAATGTGCGTGGGGACTGGTATCTGCATCAAACCGCTCCACGGGAAAAGGCATCCGTGCGATGAGTCCCGCTTCAGACAGCTGATTCAAGTTACGGTACACCGTGCCCAAGCTCAATTTGGGGTGTTCCGGCTTTAGCGTCTGATAAATCGTTTCTGCCGTGGGGTGGATCTTCGTCGACTGCAGGCAGTTATAAATCAGCTCACGCTGGCGGGAGTAACGCTTCCGCTCCATTGATCACACTCCTTCATGAATTATTTCAGATTATCAATAATGATAACCTTTCTCATTTCTGTATGAATGCATTATAACAGAGCATTTTTCCCTTTGCAAGAGCTTTTTATCAAAATTTTACCTGCTGTTTTCAGATTTATTTGCCGCATTTCTCCGCATACTAGCCCTATCCGCTTCATTTGATCAATGCGGAACCAAGGGAGGGTATTTCATTGAATAAGCGCAAAACGCAGATGTTCGGGCTGACACTGATGTGCATGATCGCACTCTTGTCCAGTTGCGGCACAGACAAATCTGCACCAAACTACACCGCCGGCAACAGTTCCCCCGCTTACAGTTCTCAGGACTCGGCAGACAAGCCAAATTCTGACCCTGCAAAGGATGAACTGGATCAGGCCGCCGAGGACATGAAGGAGCGGGCTGACACTGCCGTCAACGACGCCAGACACGGGGCCATGAACGCCTCCGGCGATGCAAAGGACGCCGTCGATGATGCCAGAAACGGCGTCATGGATGCGGCTGACGATGCAAAACGCATGGCAGAAGATGCAGCTAACGGCGTCAAAGACGGCGTCGAGGATACCGTCGATGGTGCTAAGCGAATGGCAGATGACGCACTCAATCCTGAGTCCAACGGCCGTTACGAACCGATCGAGTAATTGACCGAGGAAAAGGGAGGGGAATTTCCCCTCTCTTTTCCTTACACTTCCCTTTCCCTGCCGCCTAAGCCGAAACTCACTGCAATGGCCCGATCTACATCGTCCATCAGCGTACCTTCCAGCCGACCCATGTGTTCTCGCAGGCGGCGTTTATCCAAAGTTCGGATTTGCTCCAACAGTACCACCGAATCCCGGGTGAGTCCGCAATTCTGTCCCACCAATTCAATGTGGGTGGGCAGCTTTGCCTTGTTCATCTGGGATGTAATTGCCGCTGCAATCACGGTGGGGCTGTGGCGATTGCCCATGTCGTTCTGAATAATCAATACTGGGCGAATACCTCCCTGTTCACTGCCCACAACCGGGCTCAGGTCGGCATAATAGATGTCTCCTCGTCTGACAATGTGATCCACTTTACTCACACTCCGCGGTCAAAGTAGCCCAGGCAGTGTTATGTACCCGGGTCACTTTCATTTTCCCCCGGGGCGTTCCTCTTTATACTTCATTCGAAGTCAGAGGACGCCTTTTCAGTCGACACCTTTGTCCCCCATAACAGCTTATGCGACAAAGCGTTGTCCGGTTCTCAGTGGAGATACACACGGGGCACACGAGGTGCCACGGCACACATCAGCTCATACGTGATGGTACCTGCGGTTTCCGCCAGATCATCCAGCGGCACGCCGTCACCGAACACGGTCACCGTATCGCCCACCTGCACGCCTTCCACATCCGTCACATCCAGCATGCACATATCCATGCAGATGCGGCCGATCTGAGGTGCCCGCTTGCCGCAGACCAGCATTTCCATGCGGTTGCTCAGGCAGCGGTGCAGTCCGTCGGCATAGCCCACCGGCACCACAGCTACCAGACTATCCCGCTCCAAGGTATAGGTGCGGCCATAGCTGATGCAGGTTCCCTTCGCCATCCGCTTGAGAGAAATGACACGGCTCTTCAGTTCCATCACCGGCTGCAGGGCAATCTTACCCACCGTGGAGCGGTCCGGATGGAGTCCGTACAGCGGAATACCGGGACGGATCATATCCAGATGTGCCTCCGGATAGAGGATGGTTGCCGCACCAGCACAGCAGTGACGGATCTGGACGGTCACGCCACGGCGCTCCAATTCTGCCAAGATGGACTGGAACCGATGGATCTGCATATGAGAATATTCAGGGCAGGTGTCTGCATCGGCGAAGTGCATGAAGATGCCCTCACAATCCAGTCCGGGCTGACGGTACATCCGCTCCAGCACATCGGCACAACCCTCGACAGTATCCTCATTGCACAGGATGCCCAGTCTGGACATACCGGTATCCACTTTCAGGTGGCAGCGCAGCTGCTTGCCAATGCTGACTGCACGGCGAGAAAATTCTGCCGCCAGTTCTTCCTCATAGACCGTCTGCGTGATGTCCAGCAGGATCAGTTCTTCGGTGTAGGCCGGATCGGTATTGCCCAGAATAATAATCGGTGTCTGGATGCCGGCTGCACGCAGCTGTCTGGCTTCATCCAGACAGGCCACCGCCAGATAGTCCGTTCCCATCTCTTCCAGCTTCTTTGCCACGGCCACAGCGCCATGGCCGTAGGCATTGGCCTTCACCAACCCGGTGTATTTGCTCTCCGGTGCCAAGGCACGCAGTGCCTTATAGTTTGCTTCCAGCCGATCCAGATGGATCTCTGCCCAAGTTCTCTTTTGCAGATTATTCATTTTATTAACCTTCTATCTCGCTTTGCTTTGCTGTATAAGAAAAAGTATCAAAATCAACGGTAATCACCGTGCGGTCCTGCCAAAGGATTTCACCTAGGCACAGTGCGCCGTTGGCTTTATCCAGCCAAACCTGCACTCGGGACACTTCCTCCGGATGGTTGGGGTTGGCAAGCTCCAAAAAGAGCACCTCTTTCCCGTCCAGCTTCTGCTCCTCAGCGGCGATCTCCCGCCCTGAGCCCAGTGCTTCCAGCAGCACCGGCATGGCATCCGCCGGAGAAAGCCCATCTCCGGAAATATGTCCGGTGGCGATGGTGATATCCTCATAGGTGGCCGTACAGTTCCCCTTCTTCCAGTGGCATCCGGTTCCGGCAATAGATTCCGGCTGAGTGACCTGCACTTCGCCGCCCTGTTCATCGCCGCTTAGGGTAATCTGATATTGATACACCTTATCTCCGTAGTCCGCCGTCACTTCTGCCTCTCCGGAATAAGCGGTGAGGTCCCGGTAGTCCCGGCGGTATCGTTCGTGGGGTGACTCCGCTGCTTTGCATCCGGTCAGAACAAACAGCAGGAGGATCATCATTGGTACGAAGGCTGTCCTTCGCACATCCGCTCACTCCAATTCCAAAAATACCTGACTAAAATGTCCGATCAGGTCGGAAGGCGTCATGGCTCGCTCCCCCAATTCCTCAGCACAGAGGTCACCCGCTCTGCCGTGAATCCAGACCGCTGCCGCTGCCGCTTCTCCAGGCTCCATGCCTTGTGCCACAAGTCCGGTCAGCAAACCTGCCAGCGTATCGCCGCTGCCGCCCTTTGCCATTCCGGCATTGCCCGTGGTATTGACGAACACTCGGCCATCCGGACAGGCGGTCACGGTGCGGTGGCCCTTGAGTACCAGCACACAGCCGTACTGCTTGGCAAAGGCCGAAGCCACGCCGACCCGGTCACCGCTTTCCACGCATCCACCCAGTCGGGCAAATTCTCCGTCATGGGGCGTCAGCACCAAGGGTGCCTTTCGCACTTCCAATACATCCATATGCTTGGACAGCGCATTTATACCATCCGCATCCAGCACAATGGGCAGTTTGATCTGCTCCAATAGGGATCGGGTCAACTGCTCCACCGCTTCGGAGCGGCCCAACCCCGGGCCAATGAGCATGGCATCACAGGGTGCGGATTTAGCCAGAATCCCATCCAATGCAGCCATGGTGAGTTTCCCTTCCGTGTCCGCAGGCAGCGGATGGGGCATCGCCTCCAAGGTTTTCACCGCCGCAATGGGATAAATCGGCTCCGGCACACCTAAAAACACCAGCCCCGTGCCACTGCGGACTGCCGCATTCGATGCCAACACCGGTGCGCCGGTGTAGCCTGTGCTTCCGGCAAGCAGATAGCACTTACCAAAAGTCCCTTTATGGCCGTCAGCCGGACGCTTGGGCAGATGGGTTTTGACCCAGTCCGCATCCACCGCAGTGATGGAATCAGGCATCTCGTCAATCAGGTCTTGCGGAATACCGATGGAGTGAACGATCAGCTCTCCCGCAGCCAGACCGCCATCGCCCACATAGTGTCCCACCTTGGGACTGGTGAAGGTGACCGTCTTGTCCGCCTGAACGGCGCAGCCCAGAATCCGACCGGTATCCGCATCCACACCGGAAGAGATATCGGCAGATACCACTGCCGCAGGAGAATCATTTATACAATGTATAGCTTCTGCCGCCGTGCCTCGTACATTGGAGTTGAGGCCAATGCCGAAAATGGCGTCCACCAGCAGGTCTGCATCCATAATCGACGCTCTCTGCTGCTCCGATGCCGGATCAAACGGTTCCAAGCTTCCGCCGCAGCCTTCCAGCTGCCGCTCCATCTCTTTGCAGTCCTTCGTCATCTTCTCACGCTTGCCCACCAGAAACACCCGTACCTGGACGCCCTGTTTCATCAGAAGACGAGCTACCGCCACACCGTCTCCGCCGTTATTACCGGGGCCGGACAGCACAACGGCCCGTTTTCCCTCCGGTGTACCCAACAGAGAACGACATACAGACAAAATCCCTTCAGCCGCCCGCTCCATGAGCAGGGTGGACGGAATTTTTCTGCCCTGAATCGCCTTGGCATCCAGCTGACGCATCTCCTCCGCAGCAGCAATGAGCATAGGAACACATCCTTTCACATGAGTTCATACATTGTTATATTAGCACTAAACAATCAAAAAAGAAATGATAAATCTCACCGAAACCGCCGATACGCCCCCGCTTTCTTGCAAAATCAAGCAAAACAACGCCTGATTCTGTGGTTTTTCTGTTAGGAACCCTTGCATCTTAGGTCGGATTGTGATATAAAAGAGTGTAATCGCATTGAACGGGAAAATGTCTTCCACTTCCCCATCAGAGAGCGTCTGTCACCGGCTGAAAGCAGATGCAGAGGGAACGAGACTGGTTCGCCCGGGAGCATGTTCGGAGGAAATGCCGGACCGGCCGATGACCGTTACCCCATCACAAGTGCGAAGCAATGCGCTTCGAATGCGGGTGGTACCGCGGAAGGTTTGCCTTTCGTCCCAGTTGGTTTGGGATGAAGGGCTTTTATTTTTTGTATTTTTCACGAAAAGGAGTTTTCTGTTATGAAAGAAAAACTGGCACAGATCCGCGCCGAGGCTTTGGAAGCTATCTCCGGTGTGGACACCGCCGCTGATCTGGATGCACTGCGTGTCAAGTATCTGGGCAAAAAGGGCGAACTGACCGGCGTTTTGAAGCAGATGGGCGGTCTGTCCGCCGAGGAGCGTCCTGTGATGGGCCAGCTGGCCAACGAAGTGCGTGCCGCACTGACTGACGCCATCACCCAGCGCAGCAAGGATATTGAAACGCTGGCTCTGGAGTGCCGTCTGGCGGAAGAGGCTCTGGACGTCACCATCCCCGGTGCCGAGCGTGAGCAGGGTCATCGTCACCCCATCAACCTGATTCTCGATGAACTGAAGGAAATCTTCCTGGGCATGGGCTTTACCGTGGCTGAGGGTCCTGAGGTCGAACTGGCTGAATACAACTTCACCCGTCTGAACACCGAAGAGGGCCATCCCGGCCGTGAGTGGACTGACACCTTCTACATCACTCCCGGTGACGAGGACCCCAAGAACGACGCCGTTCTGCTGCGCAGCCAGACCAGCCCCATGCAGGTGCGCACCATGGAGACGCAGAATCCTCCCATCCGCATCATTGCTCCCGGCCGTGTCTATCGTAAGGACGAGGCCGACGCTACCCACTCCCCCATGTTCCATCAGATTGAGGGCATGGTTGTGGACAAGGGCATCACCATGGCTGACCTGAAGGGCACTCTGAATGAGGTCATCAAGAGCCTGTATGGTGAGGACTCCGTCACCCGTTTCCGTCCCCATCACTTCCCCTTCACCGAGCCTTCCTGCGAGGTGGACGTGCAGTGCTTCGCCTGCCACGGTAAGGGCTGCAGTGTCTGCAAGGGCGAGGGCTGGATTGAGGTGCTGGGCGCCGGCATGATTCACCCCAAGGTGCTCAAGGGCTGCAACATCGACACCGATGTGTACTCCGGCTGGGCATTCGGCATGGGCGTGGAGCGTCTGGCTATGATGCGCTACGGCATCAACAACCTCAAGCTCTGCTTCGAAAACGATGTCCGTTTCCTGGAACAGTTCTAAGTGATGGAGGCTTAACAAAATGATTCTTTCCCGTAACTGGCTGAACGAGTTCGTTCCCAATGTCAGCGTGGCTGATATCGACGATAAAACCTTTTCCGAGGCACTGACTATCTCCGGCTCCAAGGTGGAGACCTTTGAGGAGCTGGGTGCCGAGATTTCCAATGTGGTGGTGGGCCGCATCACTGAGCTGACCCGTCATCCCAACTCCGACCACATGTGGATCTGCCAGATTGATGTGGGCGGTGAAACCGTGCAGATCGTCACCGGCGCATGGAATGTCCATGTGGGCGATCTGGTCCCCGTGGCCAAGCACAACTCCACCCTGCCCGGCGGTGTGAAAATCACCAAGGGCAAGCTCCGCGGCGAGCTGTCCGAGGGTATGCTCTGCGGTCTGACCGAACTGGGTCTGGATGACCACGATTTCCCCTACGGCGTCATCACTGCCGCTGCTGTGCTGAACAACTATCACCCCATCGACCCCAAGAAGCCCTCTATCGCTGCTGACATTGCTGCCGGCGACAAGATCTTCGGCAAGGTTATTGCCGCAAAGCTCACCTCTGTGGAGACCGTTTCCTTCGGCACCTACACTGTGAAGGCCGACACCGGCGCCGGCGAAGTGGAAGTCACCACTCTGTGCCGCAACCTGCACGAGGGCGATCTGGTGGCTCTGAACACCGCCAACAACTCCATTTGCACTCTGGCCGATCTGCACGCCGAGCAGAAGGAGTTCCCCAACTGCATTCCTGACGGCATTTTTGTCCTCAACGAAGAAGACATTGCTCCCGGCGATGACATCAAAACGGTCACCGGTCTGGACGATCATGTGGTAGAGTTTGAAATCACCCCCAACCGTGCTGACTGCCTGTCTGTCATCGGTCTGGCCCGCGAGGCTTCCGCCACCTTCAAGCAGCCCCTGACCCTCCACACTCCTGAGGTGGAAGGCTGCGGCGGTAGCGCATTTGAGGAAATGGATGTGGAGATTGAGAACCCCGAGCTCTGCCCCCGTTACACCGCCCGTATGGTCAAGAACGTGAAGATTGCTCCCTCTCCCAAGTGGATGCGTGAGCGTCTGCGTGCCAGCGGTGTCCGTCCCATCAACAACATCGTGGACATCACCAACTACGTCATGCTGGAGTATGGTCAGCCCATGCACGCCTTTGACTTCAGCTGTGTGGAAGGCGGCAAGCTGGTCATCCGTACTGCCCATGAGGGTGAAACCATTCAGACGCTGGACGGCACCGAGCGCAAGCTGACTCCTTCCATGCTGTGCATCTGCGATGTGAACAAGCCCGTCTGCGTGGCCGGTGTTATGGGCGGCGCCAACTCCGAAATCGTCGGCGACACTGCCTGCGTGGTCTTTGAGTCCGCCAACTTCAACGGCGTTTCTGTCCGCCGCACCGCTACCGCTCTGGGTATGCGCACCGAAGCTTCCGGCCGCTACGAAAAGGGTCTGGATCCCATGAACACCTATCTGGGTGTGCAGCGTGCCTGCGAACTGGTGGAGCTGCTGGGTGTCGGTGAAGTGGTGGATGGCGTCATTGACGTGATTGCCGCTGACCGCAACCCTGTCACCGTGAAGCTGGAGCCTGAGCAGGTCAACGCTCTGCTGGGCACCGACATCTCCCGCGAGGTCATGGAGGAAATCCTGCGTCGGGTGGGCTTCACGCGGGACGGCGACACCAACATCGACACCTCGTGGAGAAGCGATGTGGAGCATTACTCTGACATTGCTGAGGAAGTGGCTCGCTTCTATGGTTACAACAACCTGCCCACCACTCTGATGCGTGGTGAGACCACCCGTGGCGGCTTCACCCCCAAGCAGAAGGCAGAACAGCTGATCACCGCTTCCTGCCGCAGCCTGGGTTACAGCGAGATCATGACCTACTCCTTCATCTCCCCCTCCTACTACGACAAGATCCGTCTGGCCGAGGATGATTCCCTGCGTCAGAGCATCCGCATACTGAATCCTCTGGGTGAGGACACCTCTATCATGCGCACCACTGCAATCCCCTCCATGCTGGAAGTTCTGGCCCGTAACGAGCATTTCCACAACAAGCAGGCTTATCTCTACGAGCTGGCTCGCACCTACGGCAAGCAGGAGAACACCGCTATGGCCAACGAGCGTCAGGAACTAATTCTGGGCGCTTACGGTGAGCAGATGGACTTCTTCCAGCTCAAGGGCGATGTGGAAGCTCTGCTGAATGCCTTCCACCCCGGTGAGATCGCCTATGTGGCCAACACCACCAATCCCACCTTCCATCCCGGCCGCTGCGCCACTGTGATGGCTGGCGAGCAGGCTGTGGCTACCATCGGCGAGATTCATCCTCTGGTGGCTAAGAACTACGATGTGGACAACCGCATGTATGTGGCTCAGATTGACTTCACCACCCTGCTGACTCTGCAGAACACCAAGATCGTCTATCGTCCTCTGCCCAAGTATCCCGCTATGACCCGTGATATCGCTGTGGTCTGCGATGCTGCAATTCCTGTAGGCGATCTGCGCGGCTGCATCATCAAGGCTGGCTCCGGTCTGATCTCTGATGTGGCTCTCTTCGATATCTACACCGGCAACCCCATCCCCGCCGGCAAGAAGAGCGTGGCCTTCTCTCTGAAGCTCCGCGCTGAGGATCACACCCTGACCGACACCGAGGCCGATGAGGATGTGAAGGCAGTTCTGGCCGCTCTGGAAGAACAGCTGGGCGCTGTCCTCCGCTAATTTGTTTCCCCGCAGCAGATCCTTGCTGCATGTCCGTTCGATTCATACTCCGGCGGCCGCGTTTCCTGCGGCTGCCGGAGTTTTTGATTTTCCACTTTTCTTCCAGTTTTTTCTGCGCTGTTTGCCCCCTTTTTTACCGGAATTTTATCCTGTCTTGCTTGTTTTTCAGGGCCGAATCTGCCCCTTACTTTGTCCTTTACTTTTTCTTCGTTTTGATGTAAAATGGGTTAAGCATATAGCATGATGTTGTCTACCGGACAGCATGAGGAGGTGTCACCAATGTCCGACTACACGCGTAGATTCGATCTTTCTGCCGACGATACCGTCGATACCAAGGAAATCCTTTCTCAGGTCTATAACGCTCTGCAGCAGAAGGGTTATAACCCTATCAATCAGATCGTCGGTTACATCTTGTCCGAAGATCCGACCTATATCACTAACTTCAACAATGCCCGCACGCTCATCCGTAAGCTGGATCGCGACGAGCTGTTGCAGGAATTGGTGCGTCATTATCTGGGCGTCTGATCGAACTGATGTTAAAATAGGGTCGTCCCTCTTGGGCGACCCTTTTCACCATTTTTTACAAGTTTTTCCAGTCCATTACAGCCTGATTTCAGGGTGTTGACAACATTGAAACAATCTGTTACAATTAGTAACAATTCCAGGAGGTATTTCTATGGCTCACTCCAAGAAGCAGTCCCTGACCTACAAAGGTCATCCCCTTCGTCGGAAGGACAACATGATTTATTTCGGAAGCATGGCTGATCCCTATATCATCATGCTTCAAATCCTATCCACCACTAAGGTAAAGGATTTGGATGTGGCTACCAAGGTTGCCATCCAGCTCCAGCTCACCGATCCTGACTTAAAGAGCCGTGATCGTGTGGTGCGCAAGAGCGAAAAGTCCAGTCTGTATTCCGCCATGGACCTTGCAGATGTCTGGCTCAATCGCGCACTTGCCAACAAGTAACGGAGTTTCCTTTACCTCCTGATCGCTAGGAGGTCTTATCCCATGGTTTCACTTCATCGCAGCTTCAAGCGCGTATGTATTCTGACAATTACCGTCGTTTCTGCCGTTTCCCTCTTCACCTTTGGTGCAGGAGCTATCTCTTACGGCAGCGTTTCCGACGACGGAACTTCTTTGAAAGCCACCCCCGCTGAGTCCAGCGACACTGTCGCAGTGCTCTCCGAGGGCGACACGCTTGCAGTGCTGGATGAAAGCGCTGAGGCTTGGCTCCCTGTCCAGATCGTCAATCAGGACGGGGTTGCCACCGAGGGTTATATCAACCGGGAGCAGACTTACTTCGGTGCTTACATCGGAGATGCTGCCGCCGGTCACACGCTGCATCAGACCGCTTCCATTTCCGGTATCGGCACCCTGATGTACAGCAGCGCAGCCAACGATTGCCAGATCGTCACCCGTATCGTGGGCAGTGCCACCGTCACCCTTCTCTCCATCAACGAGGATGGTTGGATGTATGTGGCATACACCACAGATGACGGGTCTTTCTACGGCTATTTGGCCCCTGACTCCGCTTTCATCAACGCCATTGGCTACGGTGAAGTCGGCGAACTGGATGTTCCTCTCCTGAAGAACACCGACCCTTCCGCTCAGGCTTCCGGTCTTCTCGCCTCCGGCACGGAGGTGGAAATCCTCGGTATCTGGGACGGCTGGTATCTGGTTCGTTCCGGTGAACTGCAGGGCTTTGTCAGCCGCAGCCTGATCAATGAAAACACGGTCGACCCGATTCTGGGCTTTGGCACCGTGGATACCAACAAGCTTTGGCTGCGCAGCGAGCCTTCTTCCAACTCCAAGGGCATCGTTCAGCTGCCTAAAGATACCGCTGTGGTCCTTTCTTCCGAGTCTGACGGCTGGTATGCCGTGCGCTACAACGGTCAGGAGGGCTATCTCAGCTCTGACTATGTGACTTTCTCCGATACCATCTCCCACGGCTCTGTTCAGGTCTCTGCCGAACTGGCTCAGCTCCGCTCCGGCGCCGATGAGTCCTTTGATGTGATTGCAGAACTGCCCGAAGGCGAGCTGCTCACTGTGGTGGGCAATCTGGGTGACTGGATGATGGTGGAAAACGATTCCGTCATGGGCTTTCTGCCCAGCCGTGATCTCTCTGCCACCACCGAGCGTGGCTATCGTGTCGGCTCCGTCTACTCCACCATGGGTGAGGAAATCGCTGCCTTTGCCGGTCAGTTCAACGGTAATCCCTATGTGTGGGGCGGCACCAGCCTGACCAACGGCGCTGACTGCTCCGGCTTCGTCATGAAGGTCTATCAGAACTTCGGTGTTTCTCTCCCCCACTCCTCTTCCGGCATGCGCAGTGTCGGCCACGGGGTCAGCTACAGCGAGATGCAGCCCGGCGACATCGTCTGTTACAGCGGTCACGTGGGTATCTACGCCGGCAACGGTCAGATCATCAACGCTCTGGGCGCTCAGTGGGGTATCACCTACACGGATGTGAACTACAAGAACATCCTCTCCATCCGCCGCATCTTCGATTGATCAAATTTCAAATAGCATAAGAAAACGCACGATGTGATTCTTTCACACCGTGCGTTTTCTTATTTTGTATGATAGCTAAAATCTATCGATTCAATAAATTTAATGTATTTTACTTATCATGCATCCTGTTGTATGATCCCTATGACATCACAAGGAGGCATTCAAAAGACTATGAAACAGAAAGCAGATAAGAAAACTCTTTGGCAGCTGTTTACATTTATGTTTGTACTCAGCTCCTGCACCTTTGGCGGCGGTTTCGTCATCGTTTCTCTGATGAAGAAGAAATTTGTAGATGAAAAGCACTGGCTGGACGAGGACGAAATGCTGGACATCACTGCAATCACCCAGTCCACCCCCGGTCCTCTGCCGGTCAACGCATCCGTCATTATCGGCTACCGCATGGCCGGCATTGTAGGCTCTGTTGTGGCCGTTCTCGGCACGATCCTTCCCCCTATGATCATCATTTCCCTCATCAGCCTTTGCTATGAGCAGTTCCGCACCAATCAGATCATCGCCACTGCGCTCCGTGTCACACGAGCCGGTGTGGCTGCTGTGATTTTGGATGTGACGCTGAATCTGACGGGCAATGTGCTAAAACCAAGCGTGTCATGTACATTGCTATGATGATCGTATGCTTCATTGCTGTAGCTGTCTTCCATGTCAGCGCCATGGTGGTCATTCTGACCTGCCTGTTGATTGGTATTACGGATGCAGTTCTGGCTTGCAGAAAGGTGGCAGCATAATATGATTTGGAAACTCTTTTTTGCCTTTATTCAGGTCGGTATGTTCAGTGTGGGCGGCGATTATGCGGCCATCCCCCTGATTCAGGATCAGATCGTCAACATTCATCACTTGATGACACTGGAGCAGTTCAGTGATCTGGTCACCATTGCTGAGATGACGCCCGGCCCCATCTCCATCAACTCTTCCACCTTTGTCGGTATGCAGTTGAGCGGCATCCCCGGTGTGCTGATTTGCACTCTGGGCTGCATTATTCCGTCCTTTATCATCTGCCTGACACTGGCTCACATCTACTACAAATATCGAAACCTCGGTGGTTTGCAGATTGCTCTTGGCTCTCTCCGTCCGGCAGTGGTTTCTCTGATCGGCTCCGCCGGCCTGTCCATTCTGCTGATTGGCATTTTCAAAGACGGCGTTGTGTCCGCAGCAAACATTCAGTATGTGGAAGTGGTTCTGTTTGCGGTGTGCCTGTTCCTGCTGAGAAAGTTCAAGGCAAACCCCATCGCCATCATCTTAGGCAGTGGTGTGGTTGGCACGATCATCTACATGATCCTCTAACAGCTGAAAGAAGTTTTTCATTGCGGTCGACAGATACTTGTGCTTACGATAGATCAGTCGAATCGACCGCTGCACCTTCAAATCTTCTCTGGGAAGCACCGTCAGCACCCCCTGCTTCACCTCATCGGCAATCATCATGCGTGACAAGGCTGCGATGCTATCGGTATAGATCAGCGCTTGCTTGATGGCTTCCACACTGCTGCAGGCGTAATTATTATTCAGCTGCAAGCCCAGCTTTTGCAAATGCAGCTCCAGCTGATTGCGCCTGCTACTGCCATCCTCTCGTGTGACAAAGGGATACCGCTCCAAGTCCTGATTGGTCACTTCCAGCTGCTGTGTCAGCGGATGACCTGCTCTGACGACCAGCACCAATTCATCCTCTGCCACATCTCGAATCACCAGATTTGGATTTTCGATGCAGCCTTCGACCAGACCCAAATCAAGCTCATAATTGGTAACAAGACCTTCGATTTTACTGGTATTGTCAATGGTCACCTCGTAAGAGATGGGCTGTTTCTGCTCTGTCAGCGCATGGATGAGCGGCGGCAGCAGATAAGTGCCTACACTGACCGAGGCTCCGATACGAATATGATTTCTCTGTCCCTGCACGCTGATATCCGCTTCCATCTGCCGGAATTGATCCAAAACAATCTGGGCGTGTTCCAGCATGATCTCCCCCATCGGCGTCAAATAGAGTCGATGATTGATCCGCTCAAACAGCTGGATCTAATAGTATTTCTCCAAATCGGAGATGGCCTTTGAGATAGAAGGCTGGGATAAATTCAATTTTTCCGCGGCTGCATGCATGGTTTTCTCCTGACATACAGCGGCAAATATCTCTAAATGATGCAGTGTCATATGGTTCCTCCTGTCCACGAAACTCCTCTCTCAAGATGCGCTTTGTACTCCCTTTATACCATAGTATGTCATGGAACACAAGGAACCATAAAAAGTACATCCATCCG
>SAMEA104404100__coassemble_1751_pt1 | contig 18545 bp, 19 predicted proteins | sample SAMEA104404100__metabat2_low_PE_082 | metagenome-assembled genome bin SAMEA104404100 (sample SAMEA104404100) | Balaenoptera acutorostrata
ATCAGCAGGCCCACCCAAGTCATGCTCAGAGTGACCACCACAGCCACCGTGCAGTTGAAGAGGATGTCCACCAGAATCAGCTTGACACCACGGCCATCCGCCAAAGCAGGGTGAATGGCGGACAGAGTCAGATGGTTGAGCGCAAAGACCCAGAGCAGGATGACGGCCAGCAAACTGACGGCCAGCAGAGCAATCTGCGTGGGAGAAACGGAGAGAATGTCGCCCACCAGCAGGCTGTTGAACTTGGTAAAGCTGCTGCCGCCCAGCGTGGAGAGGAAAATACCCAGAGCCACGGCGGTGGAAGAGAACACACCGATGACAGTGTCGCTGGCTAGATTGCTCTTGTGACGCACCAAGCTGAACAGCAGAGCGAACACCACAGCCAGAACGACTGCGCACCAAGTGGGAGCAGCCAGACCGCAGAGTGCGCCGATGGCGATGCCCGCAAAGGCGCTGTGACCCAGAGCGTCGGAGAAGAAGCTCATCTTGGCTTGCACCACCATAGTGCTGAGCAGACCGAACAGGGGGGAGATGACCAGAATGGCCAGCAGTGCGTTTTTCATAAAGAACATACTGCCCTCGTCTGCCCATGCAAAGGGGAGCAGATCCACCAGAGAATACCAGAATTCCATTACTGCATCTCACCTCCTCGCATATGATCGCCGGGGAATTGATGCTTAAACTCCGGAGAGGACAAAACCAGTTTGGGCGGGCCCTGACGAAGCACGCTCTTTTTCAGCAGAATGACTTTGTCCACTTCCTGGATGGTGGCAAAGTCGTGGGTGGACAGCAAAATGGACAGATCGTACTTGGAACGAATTGCGTCCAGCAGATCCAGCAGCTGGCGCTCACCGGCAATGTCCACGCCGGAGGTAGGTTCGTCCAGAATCAGGATGTTGGGCACCGGTTCCAGCGCCATAGCCAGCAGCACACGCTGCAATTCGCCGCCGGACAACGCGCCCACTCGCTTGTTGATGAGGGATTCACCGTTGACACGCTCCAGACAGGACAGCACTTTCTCCTTCAGCTTTTTGGGCGTGGGGAGAAAGACCGGATACTTGGAAATGGCGGTGGTAAAGAGGTCCAGCACCGTCACAGGATCGCCGGAGTCAAAGGTGGGACTCTGAGGCACATAGCCGATGCGGGGCTTCATGTGATTGCCGTCGGCAGTCTGATAGGTGATGCTTCCGGTGTAATCATACTGTCCCAGCAGGCTCTTGAACAGGGTGCTCTTACCGGCACCGTTGGGGCCGATCAGGGCAATCAGTTCACCGCAGTGCATATGGAAGCTGACCTGATCCAGCAGGGTGTCATCCCCTCGGACCACCGTCAGATCCTTGACGCGCAGGCAGCAGGAGCCGTGACAGCCGGTGCTGCAATTTGGATGTTTCATAGGCCGTTTCATGCGTAAGCCTCCATAATCGTTTCAATATTGGAGCGGATGATCTCCATGTAGGCGGAAAGCCCGTGACCGTGACCGCTCATGCCCATGCTCAGAGGATAGGTCTTGATGGCGCACTCCCGGACAATCACATTTGCTGTGGCATCGCTGCCGTTGATTTCAGTGAATACGGCGGGGATGTGATGCTCCTGCACCAGTTCGGAAATGTGGACAATGGCAGCGGCGGAAGCCTCACTGCCTTCTTCCTCTTCCACGGCAGCTAAGATATGCATACCAAAGGAGTCGGCAAAATAGGTGAAGCCGTCGTGGAAGGTGATGAGATCATACTCCTTGTCACCTAGCTGTTCCATCAGTTCGGCGTGGAAGTCGGTCAGCGTTTCTTTGATCTCGGCGGCATTTTCCTCGAACTGTTCCGCATATTCCGGAGCAATTTCGCTGAGTCCCGTGGCGATGTTGTCTGCCATTTCGCTGGCACGGAGCGGGTCCATCCAGATGTGAGGGTCATGCTCATGGTGATGAGCTTCTTCACCGGCGCCGTGGTCGTGATGATGTTCCCCGTCAGGGGTGATGAGGGTCATTCCGGCGCTGGAGTCGATGCAGGTCCGTCCCCGCAGCACATCGGAGAGAAAATCCTCCATACCTGCGCCGTTCAGCACCAGCACATCGGCCTGCTCCACAGCAACCATGTCCCGCATGGTGAGGGTGTAGTTGTGCAGACAGCTGATTTCCTGGTCGATGATGAGTTTTACTTCCACATTGGGAATGTCCTCTGTGACCGCTTCGGTCAGCAGATAAACGGGGTAGGTGGTGGCAGCCACCTGTAAGGTATCAGGGTCGTGATTTGAAGTTGCAGTGCCGCAGCCGGACAAAAGCATGGAAACTGTCAGCAGCAGACACATTAAGATTCGTTTCATGGATACACCTCCAACTAATATAGTGTATCATTGCATGATAAGTTAGTCAAACCTATGATTATATTCTCATATGAGCATAAAACTGAACGCAAAATAGAAAACAGCGGCAGCGTTCAAACGCTGCCGCTGTGAAAGAATCAAGCTGCGTGGGTGCCGTGGAGAATGGGGGAGAGGGGCTTGTAAATCAGGAAGCAGATCAGCACATCAATAAGTCCCTTGCAGAAGGTGAAGGGCAGGTTAAAGATGAGCAGACAATCCCAAAGGCCGTCCACCGAAGGGAGGATAACCTGATACATACCGATGATGGCGTCCATAGGCAGATGGTAAAAGACCTCGTAGGCGGGGTAGACGATAAAGTAGTTCAGGGGCACGGAAACAAGTGCCATAATGGCGCAGCCTACCAAGCTGGCAAGCAGTGCGCCGGAGCGATTGCGCTTGAGGTCATAGATCAGACCGGCGGAGAAGCACATAAAGCTGCCGCACAGGAAGTTGAAGAGTTCGCCCACGTAAGCGGTGGAGGTGCCCTGAATCAGGATGTGGAGCAGATTTTTCAAAAACTCCGCCACCACACCGTAAAGTGGGCCAAGAGCAAAGGACGCCAGCAGCGGCGGCAGATCGGAGATGTCCAGCTTGATGAACGGGGGCATAATGGGGATGGGAAATTCCAGAAACATCAGCACAAAGGCCACAGCGCTGAGCATGGCGGTAACAACGAGGGGGCGGGCGGAAATGCGGTTGGTTTTTCTAACAATTTTCATGAAAAAACACTCCTTTGACACTAGATAACAGCTGAAAGAACCATGCCTTCCAGGTGCCTGTTATCTACGCAGAGGAGCGTAAAAAAGTACACATCTTCTTCCATCCAGACTTTACTGTCGGTATCGGAATTGCACCGATTCATGCCAAAACTGGCTCGCGGACTGTACCGCCGGTCGGGAATTACACCCTGCCCTGAAGACACTCGATTCAGTTGTCCGTTGGTGAGTATAGCACAAAATGCACAAGGTGGCAAGGGGACGGATTGACGAAACTGTGGATTTATCATACAATACGCCATAAGAGGTGATCGAAATGAATCAGGAAATCACCTGCTGTTTTACAGGCCATCGGCCCAATCGCCTGCCGTGGCGGGAGAACGAGTGGGATGACCGGTGCCGTCGCTGTAAGGCGGTGTTGGATGAACAAATAGAGCGCTGCTATGCAGATGGCTACCGTTATTTTATGTGCGGCATGGCCCAAGGCGGCGACTTGCTTTTTTGCGAAGCAGTGCTGAGAGCCAAGGATCGGCACGAGGATATTTGCCTGGAAGCTGCCATTCCCTATGACGGACAGGCAGACCGTTGGCCCATTCAGCAGCAGGACCGCTACCGCCGTTTGGTGGCGCAGTGCGATCTGGAGACCTATGTGCAGCACCAGTATACGCCGAATTGTATGATGCGCCGCAATTACTACTTGGTGGAACGCTCCAGCCGAGTAATTGCACTCTATGACGGCACACCGTCCGGCGGAACCTATAAAACGCTGCTGCGGGGAATTCAGAAGGGGTTGGATGTGATCCAGCTGGACCCTGCGGAATTATAAGGGAGGCAGAGAGAATGAGTGGGAACAAAAGATTGAAGGTCTTGGAGGCCAATCAGTTCCGTGTGGTGGAAGAGGATGCCTACGGTGTCAGAAGTGGTTATCCTGTGGCAGTTTCTCTGCTCAATCGGAAGAGAGTGCAGGTTTACCTGACGGTGGACGTGTCGGCACTTCCTCAGCAGGCGCAAGCCATTCAGCAGGCAGGCGGTCAGAGAGGATTGGCGCTCAGATGCGGCAATCGACAGGTGTTCTATGAGTGGAAGGGCCGGATGGAGGATGTGCTTGGGTCCGTCAATCTGGTGGCAGGCATTTTGCAGGAGAACGGCATCCATCCGCCTCATAGCTGCGCCCTGTGTGGAGAAGATGCCCCCAATGGGGCTATGCTGTGCGGCACACGCTACGATATGGTGCATAGTAACTGCGTCAGTGACTTGATGCAGCGGACCAATCCCAGAGAAAATCAGGGCAGCTTCGGCAGAGGCGTGGCTGGCGCATTGCTGGGTGCCGTGGTGGGTATCATCCCTACGGTTTTGATGACGGTGCTGTTCCAGTCGCTGTCCGGTATTTTCCTGATGCTGCTGCCCATTTGCGCCGCTTACGGTTACTTCAAACTGGGCGGAATGCGGGATAAAAAGGCAATGCTGATCTGTACGATTGGTTCACTGGTCGGTTTTGGACTATGCTTGATCTCCTGGGATGTGTACATCAACTGTAATTGGATGGGCATGTCCGTATTTGAAGGCTTGATGTATACGCTGAACAATATGTCCTTTGGCGGCTACTGGGATGCGCTGACGGAAAATATCATCTATCTGGTAGTTTTCGGCATTGCTGGCATTTGCTTTATGATCTCGTATGTCAAGGGTAAACTCCGTACCGGCAAGCGCACTCCGGCGGAGCGGTATGCCACGCTGGTGGAAATCGACAGCGGCAGAACCCGGGTCTATACCGGCAGTGCAGAGCATCGGGAAACGGCAGAACAGACTGCCGCAACCCAGACGCCGCCTCAGCCGGAACCGGAGCGGTACACGGCATCCAAGCCTTCTGCATTTGAGAATAACAGTTTTTCCAAGCGCAGTAAAAAGAACGATAAGCATTGGGACCCTTGGGACTAAAAGAGAATATCACCTGAAAAAAGGGACGAAGCGAAACACGCTTCGTCCCTTTGTCATTTGTGCCATGGGTGCATAGAATGAGTTAGCCGACAGAAAAAAGGACGGTGTAAACAGTGAAACAATCCTATGATATTTGGGTGCTGGGCGGCGACCTCAGACAGGTGAAATTGGCAAACCTGCTGCAGGAGGACGGCAACCGAGTCCATGTCTATGGCATGGAACTGCGGCCGAACACAGGCAGATTGACCGATGAAGACCACCTCAAAGGGGTGGAAACGGCGGACTGCGTGATTTTGCCCCTTCCGGCAGAAGGAGCAGATGGCATGATGAATGCACCGCTTTCTCAGCGAAGAGTTGCGCTTTCACAGGTGGTGCAGCGGATGCGCCCTGGACAGCTGCTCTGCGGCGGAAAATTGCCCGCTTCACTCTGTGCGCAGGCCAGACACCGAGAAATCCGTGTGGAGGACTGCCTGTTCCGAGAAGAATTTGCAGTGAAAAATGCCGTGCCTACGGCGGAAGGTGCCATTCAGATCGCCATGGAGGAGATGGGCTGTACCTTGTGCGGCGCAGAAGTGCTGGTGATCGGTTATGGCAGAATCGGCAAGGTGCTGGCCCACCGATTGCAAGGCTTGGGCGTAGCTGTGACTGTGTCTGCCCGCAAATGCAGCGATTTGGCGTGGATCGAAACCTTCGGGTGCCGCAGTGTCCGTACCGAAGAAATTGCAGCAGAGGCAGACCGCTATTCCTTGATTTTGAATACCGTGCCCACGCAGCTGGTTGACCGGAGGATGCTGTCTGTTTTGCAGCCAGAGTGCCTTGTGATCGACCTTGCCGGCGGCAGTGGCGGAGTAGACCTTGCAGCGGCAGAAGAATTGGGCGTCAAAGCCATTTGGGCCAGAGGACTTCCGGGCAAGGTGGCACCCCAGACAGCCGGTCAAATCTTACATGATACCATCCATCATATTTTGCAGGAGGTGGAAGTATGAGTGAACTTCCCATTCGAGTCGGATTCGCGTTTTGCGGATCTTACTGTACCTTCCATGCGGCCTTTGAGGCACTGGAAGAGGTTTGTCAGAAATTTTCTTATGTCCAGCCCATCTTTTCCGAGCGGGCGGCGGTCACAGATACCCGATTTGGCAACGCATCCACCTTTTTGAACCGAGCGGAAGAGCTGGCCGGCCGCCGCCCGATTCTGACCATCCGAGAGGCAGAACCCATCGGCCCACAGAAACTCTTGGATGTGCTGGTGATCGCTCCCTGTACCGGAAATACCTTGGCGAAAATGGCTGCCGGCATGACGGACTCCAGTGTCACCATGGCGGCAAAAGCCCATCTGAGAAATGGCCGCCCGTTGGTGATTGCACCCTCGACGAATGACGGCCTGACCGCATCGCTGACCAATATCGGCACCTTGTCCGCACGTAAGCAGGTCTATTTTGTGCCGTTCCGTCAGGATGACCCGTGGAAAAAGCCGGCATCGCTGGTGTCTGATATGTCCCTTGTGACCGATACCGTTTTGGCGGCATTGGATGGACAGCAGCTCCAACCCATGGTACTGGCACCGTTGAAATGCTGAATCGCTGCCCCGGAAGTGCGCTTCCGGGGCACTTTTGGAGGAAGGGGGCAGATGATGGAACTCAAACGCATGAGCGAGATGAAGGTGGGAGAACGGGGCGCCATTTACGCAGTGGAGGACACGGGAAACCTGAACCGTCATTTTTCAAGGTTGGGCTTGACCTGTGGTACCGAGGTGCAGTGTGTCGGCATTGCACCTTTTGGCGATCCCATGTCCTATCGGGTGGGAGAAACGGTGTTTGCATTCCGACACTGTGATACGGAAAAAATCAGAGTGGAAGTTCATTTGTAAAAGATGCTTGCAAAATGAAAATGGTGGTGCTAAGATGAAATTATTATCATAGCAAAGGAGCGTTTTCAATGGATACACTGGTTTTGAAACAGCAGGTGTGTGAATGGTCTGTGCGTGCGTGGAAAGAGGGGCTGTTTGAGGGAACTTGTGGTAACCTCAGCATCTATGACCGAGCGCAGGGCATTGTGGTCATCAGTCCTTCCGGCCTGTCGTATAGCAGCTACCACCCGGAAGACATGGTAGTTATTGATTTGGACGGCCATGTGCTGGAAGGAATGCAAAAACCGTCCTCTGAGTGGATCATGCACACCATGGTCTATCAGCGCAAACAGAGCGTGAATGCGGTCATTCACACTCATTCTCCCTATGCCAGCTCCTTTGCGGTGCGGAATGAGCCCATACCCTGTATTCTCACCGAGATGATTCCTGCTTTGGGCGGAGACGTTCCGCTGGCGCAGTTCGGAATGCCCGGTACCGGTGAAGTGGGAGAGGAAGCCTGCAAGGTGCTGCAAGGCAGAGGCGGATGCCTGCTGGCAAACCATGGAGTGCTGGCAGTGGGCAGCAGCGTAGAGGAGGCTTATACCCGTGCCGGATATGTGGAAAATGCGGCTAAAATCGGTTCGATTGCCATGAGCAACGGCAAAGTGGAGCCAATCAGCGAAACTGTGTTTGAAGCGGTGAAGGAACATTACGGAGTCAAATTTGACTGAGATACACGGGAGATGAACCGATGAAACGGAACGATCAGGGGTTAGCGTTTTTACTGCAATATGAGAATGTGGCATGGTACGAAGACGGCGTTGTTCGGATTCTGGATCGCCGCATCTATCCGGTGCGCATCGAATATGTGACCTGCCATACCCACGGTGAGGTGGCGCAAGCCATCGCCGATATGGTCACCCAGAGCGGCGGGCCTTATGTGGCGGCGGCAATGGGCATGGCGCTGGCCGCATGGGAGGTGCGAGAGCGGTGCGGGGAAGATGCGCTGACCTTTTTGGAACAGGCCGCTTACACCCTGTCCCATGCCAGACCCACCACCTCAGCCCGCATGGAGCGGGTGACTGCATCCGGTTTCCATGCGGCAAAGCAAGCGGTTGCAGCAGGCAAGAGCGGACTGGATTTGGTGGATGTACTGCAAGAAGCGGCAGTCGATCAGATTTATGATACTTATGAACGACACGGCAGAATTGGTGCCTATCTGGCAGATGTGACACCCAGCCATGCCACGGTGATGACCCAGTGCTTTGCGGAAAACATCATCGGCAGTTACCTCCGAGAGTGCCGAAGAAGAAACTACGATATCAAGGTGATCTGTCCCGAAACACGGCCCTATTTTCAGGGCGCACGGCTGACGGCCAGTGTGGCGAAGGATATGGACTTTGATGTCACCGTCATTACGGATAACATGCCGGGTTACACCATGAAAGAGAAAAAGGTGGACTTATTTACCTCGGCAGCCGATGTGATTACCATGGACGGACACATCATCAATAAGGTGGGTACCTTCCAGATTGCCCTGTGTGCCCAGTATTGGGGCGTTCCGTACTATGCCACCAGAAATCCCGACCCAGCGCATCCGGACTTGTCCTCGGTGGTCATGGAAGAGCGTGATCCGGAGCAGGTGCTGGAGGCTATGGGCACGCACACCACACTGCCGGGCGTGAAGGGATACTATCCTGCCTTTGATGTGACGCCGCCGAAGCTGTGCGACGGCATTGTGACAGAGAAGGGTATCTTTGTACCCACGGATCTGCATCGCTTCTTCAAATGACTGCATTTTACCGCTTCGTTCTTCGGAACGGAGCGGTTTTGCTTGGAGAATTTGTTGCCGAAGGATTTGGAGTATTGCTTCTTGCTGAAATACAAGTTATATTATGGATAAGAAGAGAAATGGGGACTTTTTTATAAAGTTCCCATGATTTTATGAATCAGAGAAGAGGGATGGCGATGGCGGAGAAAAAACATGAATTGAGTTATTTGCATGAGCAAGGAAATCTCTCGTTTTCACAGCAGATGAGCCGTGTGGTCCGGTTGGCAATTCCGGCGATTTTGGCAGAGGTCAGCTCCATTGTGATGCAGTATATTGATGCCGCCATGGTCGGCTCTCTTGGAGCCAATGCGTCGGCGTCCATCGGTCTGGTGGCCAGTACCACATGGCTGCTGAGTGGATTGTGCATGGCATTCGGCACGGGATTTGCAGTGCAGATTGCCCATTTGATTGGCGCAGGTTTGCCGAAGCGGGCACGCAATGTGCTGCGGCAATGTCTGATCGTGGGGGCAGTTTTTGGCGCGATTTTGCTGACCGTCGGTGTTTCCATCAGCCGACCGCTGCCTGTCTGGCTGGGCGGTGCGCCTGATATCCAAAGCGGCGCCACCGGCTACTTTATGGTGTTTGGCCTTGCACTTCCGGCGGTGCTGACGCGGCATACCTGCGGCGGCATTTTACAGTGCAGCGGCGATATGCGGACACCGAGTTTTTTGAATGCGGTCATGTGCCTTTGGGATGTGTTCTTTAACAGCTTGCTTATTTTCCCCACCAGAGTGGTTACACTGGGCGGCTGGAGCATGACTGTGTATGGAGCGGGATTGGGTGTGACCGGTGCTGCCATCGGAACGGCTCTGGCAGAGTTGGTGACGGCACTTTGTATGTTCTATGTGCTGTGTGTGCGTTCGCCTGTGCTGAAGCTGAGTCTGGGCGGCAGTTGGAAACTGGAAGGCAGCTGTCTGCGCACGGCGGCACAGATCGGACTTCCGCTGGGACTGGAGCATGTGGTGCTGTGCAGTGCCCAGATTGCCACGACCAAAATCATTGCGCCATTGGGAACGGTGGCTATCGCAGCCAACTCTCTGGGCGTTACAGCGGAGAGCCTTTGCTATATGCCGGGCTATGGCATTGGAACGGCATCCACCACATTGGTGGGCCAGAGTCTGGGTGCAGGCCGCAAAGATTTGGCCCGCAGCTTTGCACGGCTTTCCGTGCTGCTTGGTATGGTGTTCATGTCGGTGGGTGCGGTGCTGATGTTCGTTTTTGCTCCGCAGGTGTTCGCAATGTTGACGCCGGACCCGGCGGTACAGGAGCTGGGAACGCTCTGCCTGAGAGTGGAGGCCATCGCAGAACCCTTTTATGCGGCCTCAATCGTATGTGCTGGAGCGATGCGTGGAGCGGGCGATACCATGGTGCCCAGTATCACCAATCTGGTGAGTGTCTGGGGGATTCGAATCACGGCATCTATCCTATTGGCACCTCGGTTCGGATTGATTGGTGTTTGGATTGCCATGAGCGGAGAACTGTGCATCCGTGGCGTTCTGTTCCTGATCCGGCTGCTGCGTGAAAAGTGGCTGAATCGGGAACTGATGCAAACGGCTTGAAGTGGAAATAAGTGTTGACCCGAAGGACGGCAGAGTGATCTGCCGTCCTTTTCACCTCCTTTGACAAGGAAAAAGATGGTAAAAATCAGGAAAGTTTTTCCGAGAGAAAACATAGTATTCACAAGTGCGCAGGTGAGTAATGTCGGAACTTAAATAAAACAGTTTGCCTTATTTACAACCAAAATAGTTGGTTTTTCGTCCTGCAAAGAGAACTTATTTTTGTCGAAAGTGACGGTTCAACCTTGCATTTCTATGCGGGATATGATAAGATTTTAACGATACAACATGGGTTGCTGCTGTATAGCAGCGAGAAAGAAATAGGAGTGATACACTTGTATAAAATCGTTCGTAAAGAAGATCTCAATCCCAATGTCACTCGCATGGAGATCGAAGCTCCTTTTGTGGCGAAGAAGGTTAAGGCCGGCCAGTTCATCATTCTGCGTATTGATGAGTACGGCGAGCGTCTGCCCCTGACTGTGGCAGGTTATGATCGTGAGAAGGGCACTGTCACCATCATCTTCCAGCTGGTTGGTATGACCACCAAGGCTCTGGCAAAGATGAACGAAGGCGACTACCTGCTGGACTTCGTTGGCCCTCTGGGCAAGCCCACTGATGTGGAAGGCAAGAAGCGTGTTGCTGTTGTTGGCGGCGGTGTTGGCTGCGCAATCGCATATCCTGTGGCAAAGGCCATGCATGAGGCCGGTGCTGTCGTGGACGGCATCATGGGCTTCCGTAACAAGGATATCGTGATTCTGGAAGATGAGTTCAACGCTGCATGCGACAACTTCTATATGATGACCGATGACGGCAGCTACGGCGAGAAGGGTTTTGTTACCGTCAAGCTGCAGGAGCTGCTGGAGAAGGGCACCGAGTATGATGAAGTCATTGCCATCGGTCCCGTGCCTATGATGAACTTTGTCTGCAAGACCACCAAGCCTTTTGGTGTTAAGACCATCGTCAGCCTGAACCCCATCATGATTGATGGTACCGGCATGTGCGGTGGTTGCCGTGTTACCGTCGGCGGCGAAACCAAGTTCGCCTGCGTCGACGGCCCCGAATTTGATGGACACCAGGTTGATTTCACCGAATTGATGAACCGCAATGCCACTTACCGTGAGCAGGAAGGTGAAAAGATGTCCCATATGTGCCGTTTTGACAAACTGGCTCATGACCTGATCAAGTAAGGAGGAGATCAACATGGCTGAAATCAGAAAACCCAATATGGATCCCAAGAAGGCTCCCATGCCTGCACAGGACCCCAATGTTCGTAATAAGAACTTCCTCGAGGTTTGCACCGGTTACTCCAAGGAAACCGCTATGACCGAAGCTACCCGCTGCCTGGGCTGCAAGAACCATCCCTGCGTGTCTGCCTGCCCCGTCGGTGTGCATATCCCTGAGTTCATCGCTAAGGTCGCCGAGGGCGACTTTAAGGCCGCTTATGAGGTCATCAACGGCACCAACGCTCTGCCCGCTATCAGCGGCCGTGTCTGCCCTCAGGAGAGCCAGTGCGAGAGCAAGTGCGTCCGTGGCATCAAGGGCGAGCCTGTCGGCATCGGTCGCCTGGAGCGCTTTGTCGCTGACTGGTACCGTGAGAATGTGGTTGAGAAGCCCGTCAAGCCCGAGAGCAACGGCAAGAAGGTCGCTGTTGTCGGTTCCGGCCCTGCCGGCCTGACCTGCGCCAGCGATCTGGCCAAGAAGGGCTATCAGGTCACCATCTTCGAGGCTTTCCACACTGCCGGCGGCGTTCTGGTCTATGGTATTCCTGAGTTCCGTCTGCCCAAGGCCATCGTGAAGAGCGAGGTCGAGAAGCTGGAAGCTCTGGGTGTTGAGATCATGACCAACATGGTCATCGGTAAGGTCCTGTCCATCGACGAGCTGTTCGAGATGGGCTATCAGGCTGTCTTCGTGGGCTCCGGTGCTGGTCTGCCCATGTTCATGAATATCCCCGGTGAGGGCCTGTCCGGTGTGTACTCTGCTAACGAGTACCTGACCCGTACCAACCTGATGAAGGCTTATCTCCCCGAGTATGATACTCCCGTGATGAAGAGCAAGGCTGTCGCCGTTGTCGGCGGTGGTAACGTGGCCATGGATGCCTGCCGCTGCGCAAAGCGTCTGGGCGCTGAGAATGTTTACATCGTCTATCGCCGTTCCAAGGAAGAGATGCCCGCCCGTGTTGAGGAAGTCGAGCATGCCGAGGAAGAGGGCATTGACTTTAAGCTGCTGTGCAATCCCGTCCGTGTCATTGGTGACGAGAACGGCCGTGTTGTGGGTCTGGAGTGCGTCCGTATGGAACTGGGTGAGCCTGATGCTTCCGGCCGTCGTCGTCCTGTCGAGATCGAAGGATCCAACTTCGTTCTGGATGTCGACACCGTCATCATGAGTCTGGGTACTTCTCCCAACCCCCTGATCCGTTCCACCACTCCCGGCCTGGAAACCACCAAGAAGGGCTGCCTGATCGTGGGCGAGGACGATGTGTCCACCACCCGCGAGGGCGTGTTCGCCGGCGGCGATGCCGTTACCGGTGCAGCTACTGTCATTCTGGCTATGGGTGCTGGCAAGAAGGGCGCTGTCGCTATCGACGAGTACCTGTCCAACAAGTAAAAAAGCGTGTTTTTCATGGGTCTCCTTAGGGAGACCCATGTTTTTTCAAAAAATCTGAAAAAATTTGAAAAAAGGGATTGACGAATCCAAATTATCTGCTATAATAGTCACTGTTGCAGCGATGGTTCGCCTTCAATCTTGCAATGTAGTAGAGTGCTACACTTCACGGATGCAGAAGTGGCTGAGTGGTCGAAGGCGCACGATTGGAAATCGTGTAGACGTTAATAGCGTCTCAAGGGTTCAAATCCCTTCTTCTGCGCCAAAAAAGAGATGATCTTCGGATCATCTCTTTTTTTGTTTGACAGGTTAAGTGTCTTTTGCGTTAGCTGCCGCTTGGTTTGAAAGATTGAAGCTTTAGTAATGATAGCGCGTTCTATATTTTGCAAACATGAAGCAAGAAAGGCAAATTGCCATACATTCGGCAATCGGCGTTGCCAGCCAGATACCAGTCACGTTCAACAGATCGGGCAGAACCAGTAAAGAAATCAGCATGAATACAAAAGAGCGGGAAAAAGCCAGTACTGCCGAAACAATACCGTTGGATAGGGCGGTGAACATTCCGCTGGCAAAGATATTGAAGCCGATAAAAAGCAGGGAAAAGGAACAAATTCGGTTTCCGGTAACAGCGAGGGTGTAAACCGGATCGCCCGGACGTGTAAAAATGGAAACCAGATACTTTGTTGCCATCAACGAACCGATCACAGTCACGATGGAGCTGAAGAAAATGATGCGCAAACTGATATGGATCAGTTTCTTTAACTTTTCGTGGTTTTGTTCTCCTTCATAGTAGCTGATCATCGGGGCAACGCCGTAGGTATAGCCGGAGTAGAGCGAACTGGCGAACACCAGCACATACATGATGATCGTAATGGCGGCGACACCGTCTTCGCCCACATAGTTCAGCATGGTCCAGTTAAAAATCAGAGTGATGATATCTGTCACCAAGTGGCTACCTATACCAATGAAGAAAAAACAGCACTTCGGAAACGGTATCAGGTGCTATGCTGGATCGGCGCACTTGGAATGTTTGATTTCATTCTCATTGACTGTATGGAGCTGGCAAATCAGTTCCCCTATAATGCCATTGGTGGGTTTGGACTCGGACTTGCCTTTGGTATGCTGATTTGCGGCATCCTTTTCACCAGTAAGTACGGAGACAAACTCAAAGTGGCAAAAAAGAAAGCCCTTGCCAGACTGTGTGGCAAGGGAACCTCAGAAGCATAAAAGAAAAGAGAGGTCGATTTTCAAGGTTGAAAATCGACCTCTTTCTGTTAGAAGAACATGGTCAGTACCACAACGGCCACAGCGACCAGAGAAATTTTAATGATGCGTGCGGTGTCTGCGGAAAGACCCAGCTTGTCCAGTCCCCAGTCCAGCAGAAAATCCAGCGGGACAAAAATGACAAACAGCAGCATCAGCAGCCAGACCGTGCTGTTGGAGGTGAACCAGCCGAAATGAGCGCCGGCCAGACAGAATGCCACCAGTGCGACAAACGTGATAAGAATGCCTTGAATACGATTTTTCATTGGAAAGAACCTTCTTACGATGGATTTTATTCGCCGAAGCGAGCGATATTGTATCAAATCATAGCATGAATTGCGGGGAAGAACAATGCCAAGGTGAAAGAATTCAAAAAGCCCGCAGCCCGAATCTGGTGCAGTTCGGACTGCGGGAGCATATTTAGCGGTCTGATGCCGGGGCTGCATAGTGATATGCGAAACGGAGTTCCTCTTCCGGCTGAATCATAGAGGGCTGGTCAGAGCCGTTGTATTCCCAGATCACAACCTCCAGCACATCCATTCCGTTGGGTGCAACACACCAAGAATAGACCAGAATGCCGTCGTAGAGCAGATCGTTGTCGGCGGTCTGAAAGCGAATGGTGCGGTATTGCACTTCTTTTCCATCCATGGTGATGGTGTTGACCTTGGAACTGGTCAAATCACCATATCCGCCGGATTGACGCAGAAGCTGAGGCAGAGCCTCGGTATAAGCGGCAGCGTCCTGTGGTGAAAAATCTTCCCAGAGGTTGTACTCAATGATCTCGAAATCCGCTTCGGAATAGAAGTAGTAAAAGCTGGCGCTGGAATCGGAAATCGTTTCAGGGGCCATATATTCCGGCGTGGAGATGTGATATCCACAGGTTGGGGATTGAATGAAGTAGACATCCTTCTGCTCGGGGATGTTCGTATCCGTCTGGCTGGAGCTTGCCGCAGGCGGGGCATCCTCCGGCATCATCGCCAAATCCCGAAATCCATCTGGGATTGTGGTGTCGATGGGCTGGCCGTAGTGCAGATAGGTCACTTCAAAGGTGAGTTCGGACAAGATATAATTTGTGCCGTCGGACAGGGTGAAGGAACAGCGGTCATCCTCCGGTAAATAAGTCAGATTCATCTGCACCGGCAGGGAAGTGGTTTGATCGACGGCAAGCCGGACTTGAATGGGCGTGTCATCCAGAGAGAAAGAGGTGTGAGTGCCGAATACATAGAGGGGAACTTCCACCGGACCAGATCGCTCTGTACCCACATAAATGTCGCAGATCGAGCCGTGAATCAGTTCTGATTCCTCGTTTTGAATGTAGTTTTCATCCAACCGCAGTTCCGGCGGCAGCCGAACCAAGGTGCCAAGACCGGAGTTTGCACCGGTTGTGGAATATTGCGAGCCGAAGCGGGAATAGGATTGATTATGTTGTGGATCGTAGAAGCTTTCCACATCGGTGACACCAAGGTCAAGGGTGTCCAATGCTTTGTCTATAGTGCCCTCCAAGTGAAAGAAATTGGAGTTCAGATCCATTTGAGCCGATACGCTGAGGGAACAGGAAAGCTGCGTTTTGTCGGCGTCGGGAGATTGGGCGGAAAAGACCAAATCGGAGCGAAAGTCGCAAGTCACGGTGTCCTGAGCCAGAAACCCGCCAGATAAGCGCTGCTGAATGGACTTGCCCCGGCAGCTGGACAGAGGAAAGCACAAACAGCTGCAAAGACACACGATGAGAAGTTTATAAAGTAAATTCGACATGATATCACCGTAAACCCACAAATTTGCCTGACGACACAACGAAACTATTATAATTTATTTCGGAAATACAGTCAAATTGTGTCGAAAAAAGAAATGATAGGGCGAATAAGACAACGGTGACAAGAGAAAAAGACTGTGCTATAATGTTTTAGCAAAATCGCTCAGAAAAGGAGATTCATTATGGGCAGATATTTTGGAACAGACGGATTCCGTGGCGAGGCCAATGTCACCCTGACGGTGGAGCATGCCTATCGTGTGGGCCGCTTTTTGGGCTGGTACTATGGAAAACGATTGAATAAGAAAGCACGGGTGCTGATCGGTAAGGATACCCGCCGTTCCAGCTATATGCTGGAGGATGCACTCAGCTGCGGCCTGACCGCATCCGGTGCGGATGTGTGCCTGCTGCATGTGACGACCACTCCCAGTGTGGCCTATGTCACCCGTACCGAGGATTTTGACTGCGGCGTGATGATTTCCGCAAGCCATAACCCCTATTACGATAACGGCATTAAGCTGATCAACGAGCGCGGCGAGAAGATGGAGCAGGAAACCATCGATCAGGTGGAAGCTTATCTGGATGGAGAGCATGAGGAAGTGCCCTATGCGGTCCGGGATGAGCTGGGCTCTACGTATGACTATTCTGCCGGACGTAACCGCTATGTGGGCTATCTGATCAGCCTTGCCACCCGTTCCTACCGTGGTATGCGTGTGGGTCTGGACTGCGCCAACGGCAGTTCTTGGATGATTGCAAAGAACGTCTTTAATGCGCTGGGTGCAAAGACTTATGTGATTCACGATGAGCCGGATGGATTGAACATCAATCTGGACTGCGGCTCTACCCATATTGAAGCCCTCCGTGAGCTGGTGCTCGGCGAGCATCTGGATATCGGTTTTGCCTTTGACGGCGACGCAGACCGCTGCATCGCTGTGGATGACCACGGCAATGTGGTGGATGGCGACCTCATTATGTACCTCTGCGCCGCTTATATGCGTGAGCATGGCCAGCTGGCCAATAATACGGTGGTCACCACGGTCATGTCCAATTTTGGCCTTTACAAAGCATTGGATGCGGTTGGAATCCAGTATGAAAAGACCGCAGTGGGCGATAAGTATGTCTATGAGAATATGCTTGCCAACGGCCACCGCATCGGCGGTGAGCAGTCCGGTCATATCATTTTCAGCCAGTATGCCACCACCGGTGACGGTTTGCTGACCGCCATCAAGGTGATGGAAGCCGTTTTGGAGAAGAAGATGCCCCTCAGTGAGCTGGTGGCTCCGGTGCGCATCTATCCTCAGGTGCTGAAGAATATCCGTGTCCGCAGCAAGCCGGAAGCACAGAATGATCCTACCGTGCAGGAGGCAGTCCGTTCCGTGGCAGAAGCTTTGGGCGATACGGGCCGTATCTTGGTGCGTGAGAGCGGCACCGAGCCTGTGATTCGTGTCATGGTGGAAGCAGAAACGCTGGAACAGTGCGAACAGTATGTGGAAAGTGTCCTGAAAGTCATCCGTGAGCAGGGTCACGCAGTTTAATCTAAGAAAAAAGAAGGCATGGTGCAAACCATGCCTTCTTTTCGGACTTAAAGCCCCATTGCGTCGGACAGATCCTCCACAGCCTCGGAGAAAACCTTGAAGGCATGCTTTGCCTTTTTCTTCATGGGATGCTTTTTCATGGGAACACAGGCAGCGCCCAGTGCGGTGCCAACGGCCAGACCAATGCCAATGCCCTTCATCAACTGATTGTGATTCATCTTTTTCACCCTCCTTTTCAAGTGCAGATGTATCTTGCCCAGATCTCAAAAAATCATCAATGGATTTTGAAAAAAATTTGATTTGAAACAGGGGATGGATTATAATAGTAAAAGCGAAATTCTGTACATTGATCAATGTGCAGTGAAGTCATAAGAACAATAAAAGATAAGGAGCGATAAGAGATCATGAAGTTATTGATTAAAAACGGAACCTTGATCGATCCTGTTCTGGAAACCATGCAGAAGACGGACATCCTCGTGGAGGATGATCGCATTTCTGCTGTTGGTGTAGGATTGGAGGATGCGGAAGCACGTGTGATCGACGCCGAAGGCTATGCAGTCAGCGCCGGACTCATTGATATGCATGTCCACTTCCGTGATCCCGGATTCACCCATAAAGAGGACATTGTTTCCGGCTCTTATGCGGCAGCCCACGGTGGTTTTACCACGGTGACCTGCATGCCCAATACCAAGCCGACCATTGATAACCCGGAGCTGATCCAGTATGTCTATGACCGGGCCAAAGAGGGCAGCGGCATCCATGTGCTGCCCATCGGCGCTGTGTCCTGTGGACAGCTGGGCGAGGAACTGACGGACGCCGAGGCTTTGAAGGAAGCTGGAGCGGCTGCTCTGTCGGATGACGGCCGTCAGGTGATGAACGCCAATCTGATGCGTGACGCACTGATCTGCGCCAACCGTCAGAAGATGGTGGTACTCTCTCACTGCGAGGACGAGAACATGGTGAAAAACTATGCCGTCAACGAGGGCCGCATCTCCCGTCAGTTGGGTCTGCCCGGACGTCCTGCCATCGCCGAGGAGCTGATGGTCATGCGTGACGCCATGCTGGCAGAGGAAACGCAGAGCGCCGTGCATATCTGCCATATCTCCACCGGCAGAGCTGTTGATATCGTCCGTAAGTTCAAGAAGAAGGGTGTCAAA
>SAMEA104404100__coassemble_1809_pt1 | contig 18051 bp, 10 predicted proteins | sample SAMEA104404100__metabat2_low_PE_082 | metagenome-assembled genome bin SAMEA104404100 (sample SAMEA104404100) | Balaenoptera acutorostrata
TTCAGGTTGGGGAAAAGTTCCCAGTATTTGTTCAGAGAATCCACATCCGCTACAGGAATACCACCGTGCAGATGGGCCTCGATATCCTGCAAATCCTCCGGCGTGGAGCTGTCGATATATCGGGGAATGTTCAGGTTGTAATCGTTCTTTTTTTTGATCTCGTCGTTGGGAACAAAACGGGCATACTTGGGATCATTTTGAATCTGCTCGTTGAAGGTGGTCACGATCTTGTAAATATCCTGTTCACGCAGGCGGTTCTTGTTGCCGTCCTTCACAAAATCATGGCTGGCATCAATCATAAAAACACCTGTTCTCTCGTCTGCATCAGACTTGTCGATTACGATGATGCAGGCAGGAATGCCCGTACCATAGAACAGGTTTGCAGGCAGACCGATAATGCCCTTGATATAGCCCTTGTCAATGATGGACTTCCGGATAGTGGCCTCTGCATTGCCTCGGAACAGAACACCGTGAGGCAGGATCACAGCCGCCTTGCCAGTAGTTTTCAGAGACTTCAGAATGTGCAGCAGCCACGCAAAGTCGCCATTCTTTTCAGGTGGCATGTCACCGTAGCCGTCAAAACGGCCATATTCTTTCAATCCATCCTTCCAGTTTTTTAAAGAAAATGGAGGATTGGCTACAGCGAAGTCAAAACGCTTTAGCGTTTCGTTATCGGAGCCTTCTTCAAAATACTGGGGTGCAGAGAAGGTGTTGGCGGCCTTGATTTCACCGGAGGCCTTGTTGTGAAGCACCAGGTTCATCTTGGCCAGACCGGCAGTGGTGACTTCCTTTTCCTGACCATAAATGGAAATATCAAAGGGTGCTTCGTCGGCGGCCCGGATCAGCAGAGAGCCGGAACCACAGGCGGGATCATACACCGTATAATCGTGGCCGTCATCCTCGATTTTATCAATGCCAATGACCTTGGCAAGGATACGGGAAACCTCGGCAGGTGTATAGAACTGGCCCTTGCTCTTGCCGCTTTCAGTGGCAAAGTGGCGCATGAGATACTCATAGGCGTCGCCCAGAATATCATCACCACCGGCTTTATTGTTCTTGAAGTCAAACTCAGGACGCTGGAAAATGGCAATCAGGCCGGTCAGTTTGTCCACCATCTCCTTGCCTTTACCGAGCTTTGTCTCATCGTTGAAATGAGCATTGTCGATAACGCCACGCAGATTGTTGTTTCCAGCTTCTGCCAGACGGGCGATGACCTTGTCCATCTCCTCGCCGATATTTTTGCTGCCTTTGAGTGCAACCAGATCGTCAAAGCTACCGCCTTCGGGAACGGTAATATCAGCGTATTTGACCCCCTTGAACTTGTCGGTGACATACTTTACAAACAGGAGGGTCAAGATATAGTCTTTATATTGAGAGGCATCCATGCCGCCTCTCAGCTTGTCACAGCTCGCCCAAAGAGAGCTGTATAATTCATTCTTTTTGATAGCCATTCTTTTCTCTCACTTTACTGATTAATAAGAATACAGTAATCTTGTCGATTCCATGATAATTATATTGGAAAATAACGAATCTGTATAGGTCAAAATGAAAATAGGTGCTGGAAAATTACTGTTCCAGCACCTTCTTTTCGCAATGTAAAATCTGATAGGTTTTAAATCATCTGAAAGTACTTCAGTGCCTCGGTGATTGCCTTTTCTTTTTCCGGCGGACACTGGGGAACTCTGGAATTCTCGGATTTAGGCAAATTGTAGTTCACACGCTCAATAATACCATTCTTACGCTTGACCTGGGCGATATACAGGTGGCTGACCTGCAAGCCGGTGTGCTCTTTCACATAAGCCTGGATCTCGCCGTAGGTAGCCTTACTTTCCGCAGCAGTCAAATCCATCTCATCCAAATTCAGATCAACTTCAATATGATGCTCGGCTTCTTTGAGTTTGGACAATAATACTACCGTCTCCACATGGTGGGTGCGGGGGAACATATCCACCGCTTCGGCTTTTTCTGCGTGATAGCCCAGTTCCTCAAATCGCTTCAAATCTCGAGCCAAGGTGGCGGGGTCACAGGACACATAGACAATGCGCTGAGGTTCCATGGAAACGATGTGCTGAATGACCTCCTGTGCCATGCCCTTTCTGGGCGGGTCGACAGAGATCACATCCGGTTTCAGGTTCCGGCGCACCAGCTCAGCGGCGGCCTCTTTTGCATCGGCGCAGATGAACTCTACATTAGAAAGGTTGTTGCGCAGGGCGTTCTCCTTGGCGTCCTCGATGGCGGAGGGGACGATTTCTGCGCCGATGACGGCCTTGGCCTGCTTCGCCAAAACCAAGCTGATGGTGCCGGTGCCGCAGTACAGATCGACCACCGTTTCCTTGCCGGTGAGACCTGCAAATTCGGCTGCCTTTTGATACAGCACCTCGGTCTGCTGCGGATTCACTTGGAAGAAGGAAGGGGTGCTGAGTTTGAAGGTCAGGCCGCACAGGGTGTCATAGAGATGATCCTGTCCCCAGAGCAGGCGGTATTCCTTGCCCAGAATGACATTGGTCTTTTCCTTGTTGATGCCCAGCATCACGCCCACTGTGTGGGGGACAGCAGCGCAGATGTCGCTGACCAGAGAAGGCTCGTGGGGCAGGTGATCGCCGTTAACCAGAATGCAGACCAGACTTTCGCCCTTGCGGTTGGTGCGGACATAGACATGGCGCACCAGACCCTTATGCGTCAGCTCATCATAGGCCGGCACCTTGTGATCAATCATCCACTGCTTGACAGCTCGGCCTACGGCGTCCGCCTGTTCCTGCTGGAGCAGGCAGGATGCAATGTCGATCACATCGTGGCTTCTGGCACGATAGAAACCGACGGAAACACCGTCCTTGCCGCTGACGGGGAACTGAGCCTTATTGCGGTATCGGAGCGGGTATTCGGCACCGTGGATGGTGTCCACGGTGAGATCCAGTCCGCCGATACGCTGAAGGGCATCCTCCACACGGGTGCGCTTCATGACCAGCTCTTCGCCGTAAGTCATGTGGCGCAAGGCACATCCGCCGCACTTGGGGAAGTAGGGGCAGTCGGATTTGACACGCTCAGCAGAAGGCCGAACCACCTGCTCTACCTTGCCCCAAGCGGCAGTTTTGCCCACCTTGAGGAGCTTGACCTGACAGAGTTCTCCCTGCAGTGCGCCCTTGACAAAGACGGCCATGCCGTCCAGACGGGCCATGCCGTCGCCTTCGCTGGAGTACCCTTCGATCTCCAAAGGATAGATTTTATTTTTCTGAGGCCGTTCCATCTGTGGACCCTCCCTGAAAGTAATGAATTCGTACCCGTTATTATATCGAAAAAGCCACTTCATTGCCATCTTTTTTGCGGAAAAAACGGAATTTAGGAAAAAAGAATGGGAATCAAGGGAAAAAAGGAAGGTCGATTCGTCAAAATACCTGTTTTTCGGCGGAATGAAGGCCAGTTTTGTTAATAAAAAAGACTTTTCTTTTTTTGTGGGCTATGGTAAAATTTAAACTGTATGAGTGTGAAAATGCGCGGTTTATCCGCAATAGAAAGGATCATTGTTTCATGAGCATCCTGAAAAAGATTTCCGGCACCAGCTCCACCAAAGAGGTCAAGCGTCTGATGCCGATCATTCAGCAGATCGAAGCGCTGGAAGATGAGTACAAGGCACTGACGGATGAGCAGCTGCAGGCAAAGACTCCTGAGCTGAAGGCTCGTCTGGCAGAAGGTGCCACGTTGGACGACATTCTGCCCGAAGCATTCGCAGCATTGCGTGAAGCTGCCGATCGTGTGCTGGGCCTGCGTCCCTATCGTGTCCAGCTGATTGGCGGCGTAGTCCTGCATCAGGGCCGTATCGCTGAGATGAAGACCGGTGAAGGTAAGACTCTGGTGGCAACGCTGCCGGTTTACCTGAATGCACTGGCCGGACGGGGCGTGCATGTGGTCACCGTCAACGACTATCTGGCCAAGCGTGACTCGGAGTGGATGGGCAAGGTCTATCGCTTCATGGGACTGTCTGTGGGCCTGATCGTCCACGGCCTCAGCCGTGCAGAGCGCAAGGCTGCCTATGATGCCGATATCACTTACGGCACCAACAATGAGATGGGCTTTGATTATCTGCGTGATAATATGGCAATCTACGACACGGAGCTGGTCCAGCGTGGACATGCCTTCGCCGTCGTGGACGAGGTGGACTCCATCCTGATCGATGAAGCCCGTACGCCTCTGATTATTTCCGGCAGAGGTGAGGAATCCACCGCCCTCTATCAGGAAGTGAACCGCTTCGTGATGGGCTTGCGCTGCAAGCGCATCGCAGAGAGCGATGACAAATCTCTGGAAGATGAAGATGTGGAAGCCGACTATATCGTGGAAGAGAAGGGCAAGCATGTGTCCCTGACGCCCCGTGGTATTGCCAAGGCTGAGGAATATTTCCATCTGGAGAACCTGTCCGACGCAGAAAACACCACTCTGAACCACCACATCAATCAGGCCATCCGTGCCCACGGTGTGATGAAGCGTGATGTGGACTATGTGGTCAAGGATGGTCAGGTCATCATCGTTGACGAGTTCACCGGCCGTCTGATGTTCGGTCGCCGCTACAATGAGGGTCTGCATCAGGCCATTGAGGCCAAGGAAGGCGTCACCGTGGCAAATGAGTCCAAGACGCTGGCTACCGTCACCTTCCAGAACTACTTCCGTCTTTATGATAAGCTGTCCGGTATGACCGGTACCGCCATGACGGAAGAGGACGAATTCAACACCATTTATAGTCTGGATATTGTGGAGATCCCCACCAACAAGCCTGGGGCCCGTGTGGACGATCCCGACCGTGTCTATAAGACCGAGCAGGCTAAGTTCAACGCCATCATGAAGCGGATCGAAGAGTGCCACGAGAAGGGTCAGCCCGTTCTGGTGGGTACCGTTTCCATCGAGGGTTCTGAGCTGGTCAGCAAGATGCTCAAGCGCCGTGGTATTCCCCATAATGTGCTGAACGCAAAGCAGCACGACAAGGAAGCTCTCATTATCGCTCAGGCCGGTAAGTTCGGCGCTGTCACCGTGGCCACCAATATGGCTGGCCGTGGTACCGATATCATGCTGGGCGGCAATGCGGACTATCTGGCACAGGCTGACCTGCGTAAGGCCGGCTATTCTGACGAAGTGATTGTGGAGGCTACCGGCTTTGCCGAGGAAAAGACCGAGGAAATCGCCGAAGCCCGCAAAATGTACGGCGAAGCTTTGCAGAAGTACAAGAAGGAGATCGCTGAGGAGGCCGAGCGTGTCCGTGAGGTCGGCGGTCTGTTCATTCTGGGTACGGAGCGTCACGAGTCCCGCCGTATTGATAACCAGCTCCGTGGCCGTGCCGGCCGTCAGGGCGATCCCGGCGAAACCTGCTTCTACCTCTCTCTGGAGGACGATATCCTCCGCCTGTTCGGCGGCGAGCGCATCCAGAACATGATGGAGCGCATGGGCTTGGATGAGGATATGCCCATCGACGCCAAGATGCTTTCCGGTGCCATCGAGTCTGCCCAGCGCAGAGTGGAATCCCGTAACTTCCAGGCTCGTAAGAGCGTGCTGGATTACGACGACGTGATGAACACCCAGCGTGAGGTCATCTACGAGCAGCGTCGTCAGGTGCTGGCCGGTGAGAACCTGAAGAGCTCCATCGAGAAGATGATTTCCGCCATGATCCGCCGTGATGTGAAGGGCGCTGCCGGCGAGCATAAGCACTTCACCGCCGAGGATTGGAAGAGCGCAACGGCTCAGTTCCGCGGTGTGTTCCTGCTGCCGGATGAGCTGATGTACAGCGATGAAGAACTGGCTCAGCGCACGGAAGATCAGCTGATCTCCGAACTGGAAGAGCGTGCCTTTGACATCTACAACAAGAAGGAAACGATCTTGGGCGAGCCTCTGATGCGTGAGCTGGAGCGTGTGGTTATGCTCCGTGTGGTCGATGAGTACTGGATGGAGCATATTGACGCCATGGAAGAGCTGAAGCAGGGCATCCACCTGCGTGCCTACGGTCAGGAAGACCCCGTGGTGGCTTACAAGCGGGAAGGCTACGAAATGTTCGAGAACATGGTGGCCGCCATTCAGGACGAAACGGTGCGCCGCATCTATATCACCCGTGTCAAGGAGCGTGTGGAGCGTAAGGCAGTGGCTAAGGTCACCAGCGAGTCCGGCTCCAGCGATGGCACGGTGAAGAAACAGCCTATGCGCAAGAAAATCAAAATTGGCCGCAACGATCCCTGCCCCTGTGGAAGCGGCTTGAAGTGGAAGAAGTGTACCTGTGCCGCTTACCACGACAATATGGAAACCCAGCAGTAATTCAGAATGAAGAGGGGGCTGCAACAAGCCCCCTTTCCAGATAAATAGATAAATTTTCGACTGATGGTGGTCGAGGAGGTTAAATTAAAATGAGTTCTGTGTTTCGTTGTTATGCTGAAAAGCGACCCGGCTTCGATGTGGAAGCTGGAAAGGTGTTCCATGAGCTGAAGGAGCAGCTTGGCATTCAGGGGCTGGAGGGTGTCCGCATCCTCTGCCGTTACGATGTGGATGGCGTGGACGAATGTGTGTATGCCAAGAGCCGTACCACCGTGTTCTCTGAGCCTATGTGTGATGCCTTCTATGATGAGAAGCTGCCCGAGGTGGCTGGCGCTCATTCCATTCTGGCCGTGGAATCTCTGCCCGGTCAGTTTGACCAGCGCGCCGATTCCTGCGCCCAGTGCATCCAGCTGCTGGCTGGCTGCGAGCGTCCTCTGGTGCGCTGCGCCAAGGTCTATGTGCTGATGGGTCAGATTTCCGAGCAGGATATGAACAAGATCCGCGGCTATCTGATCAACCCCGTGGAGACCCGTGAGGCCTCTGTGGAAAAGCCCGAAACTCTGGTCCAGACCTATGATATCCCCACGACCGTTGCCACTCTGGCCGGCTTCCGTGAGAAGGATGAGGCTGGCTTGACTGAAATGATCACCGATTACGGCCTTGCTATGGATGTGAACGACCTGAAGTTTCTCCAGACCTATTTCAAGGACGAAGAAAAGCGAGATCCCACCATCACCGAGCTGCGTCTGGTGGATACTTACTGGTCTGACCACTGCCGTCACACCACGTTCAGCACCCACATTGATGCAGTTGACATCAAGGACCCCGCTGTGGCTGCCGCTTATCAGGCTTATCTGGATGGCCGTGTGGAAGTCTACGGCGAAGAGAAGGCTGCCAAGCGTCCTCAGACCCTGATGGACATGGGCACTCTGGGTACCAAGGTGCTGAAGAAGCGCGGCGAACTGCCCAATCTGGACGAATCCGAGGAGATCAATGCCTGTTCCATCCATATCCCTGTGGATGTGGACGGCAAGGATCAGGATTGGCTGCTCATGTTTAAGAACGAAACTCATAACCATCCTACGGAGATCGAGCCCTTCGGTGGTGCAGCTACCTGCATCGGCGGCGCCATCCGTGACCCGCTGAGCGGCCGTGCCTATGTGTATCAGGCCATGCGTGTCACCGGCTGCGGTGATCCCCGTACTCCCATGAACGAAACTCTGGCCGGCAAGCTGCCTCAGCGTCAGCTCTGCACCACTGCTGCTGCCGGTTATTCCTCCTACGGCAACCAGATCGGTCTGGCTACCGGTATGGTCAACGAATTCTATCATCCCGGCTATGTGGCCAAGCACTTGGAGCTGGGCGCTGTTGTGGGCGCTGCTCCTGCTGAGAATGTGGTCCGTGAAGTGCCTGCTCCCGGCGATGTGGTCATCCTGCTGGGCGGCCGTACCGGCCGTGACGGCATTGGCGGCGCCACCGGTTCCTCCAAGAGCCACAACAAGAAATCTCTGCAGAGCATGGCATCTGAGGTCCAGAAGGGCAATGCCCCTGAGGAGCGTAAGATCCAGCGCCTGTTCCGCAACGGCGATGTGACCCGCATGATCAAGCGCTGCAACGACTTCGGCGCAGGCGGCGTTTCCGTTGCCATCGGCGAACTGGCTGACGGTCTGAGCATTGACCTGAACGCTGTCCGCAAGAAGTATGACGGTCTGGACGGCACCGAACTGGCTATCTCCGAATCTCAGGAGCGCATGGCTGTTGTGGTGCGTGCTGAGGATGCGGATGCCTTCATCGCTGCCGCTACCGCAGAAAACCTGGAGGCCTATCAGGTGGCCGTTGTCACCGAGGAGCCTCGCATGGTCATGACTTGGAACGGCGAGAAGATCGCTGACCTGAGCCGTGAGTTCCTCTCCAGCAACGGTGCTGATAAGCACATCACCGTCACTGTCCCTGAGCTGGACGCCAATGAGTGCGATGTGGATGTGAATGCGGATCCTGCTGATCTGATCCGTCAGATCGCTATGGACCCCAACATGGCTTCTCAGCGTGGTCTGGTGGAGCGTTTCGACGGCTCCATCGGTGCTTCCTCCGTGCTGATGCCCTTCGGTGGCCGTGAGCAGCACAGCCCTGCTCAGACCATGGCAGCCCTGCTGCCCGTGGGTCCCGGTCACGAAACCAAGACCTGCTCTGTGATGGCCTATGGCTTCGATCCCTACCGCAGCGCACGCAATCCCTTCGTGGGTGCCGCTGAGTCTGTGGTGGAGTCTGTGGCGAAACTGGCTGCTTCCGGTGCGGACGCAAGCCTTGTTTACCTGTCCCTGCAGGAGTACTTTGAGAAGCTCCGTGACGAGCCTGCCCGTTGGGGTAAGCCCTTCGCCGCTCTGCTGGGTGCGCTGAGCGCTCAGATCGGCCTGAAGGCCGCTGCCATCGGCGGTAAGGACTCCATGTCCGGCTCCTTCCTGGATATGGATGTGCCTCCCACGCTGGTTTCTTTCGCGATTGCTCCCGCCAATGCAGACGAGGTGGTTTCCACCGAGTTCAAACAGGCCGGCGATCCTGTCTATCTGTTCACCGCTCCTAAGGGCGATTATGCCGGCATGCTGGACATGTGGGCTCGCTTCCATGAGCTGGTCAAGGCCGGCAAGGTCCGTGCTGCTTGGGATGTCACCAGCGGCGGTGTGGCTGAGGGCCTGATGAAGATGAGCTTTGGCAACCGCATCGGCTTTGTGGGCGCTGAGGAGCTGAAGGGTGACAAGCTGTTCGTTCCTTCCTGCGGCTCCATCGTGGCGGAACTGGCTGAGGACGCAGACTTCGGCGAGAAGATCGGCTGCACCGACGCTGAGCCTGTGCTGAAGGTGGCTGGCGCTGAGATGAAGCTGGATGAGCTGCTGTCCGTCTGGGAGAACACCCTGGAGGATGTCTATCCCACCCGTACTGAGGCTGAGAAGGCTCCCGCCGTGGAGAAGATCACCTGCACTAAGCGCTCCAACGCAGCTCCTGCGGTTAAGGTCGCCCGTCCCCGTGCTGTGATTCCCGTGTTCCCCGGCACCAACTGCGAGTACGATACCGCCAACGCTTGCCTGCGTGCCGGCATTGAGCCTGAGATCCTGGTGGTCCGCAACCTGACCAACGATCTGCTGAATGAGTCCGCTAAGGCTCTGGAGAAGTCCATCAAGGAGTCCCAGATGATCATTCTGCCCGGCGGCTTCTCCGGCGGCGACGAGCCGGAAGGCTCCGGCAAGTTCATTGCCTCCTTCTTCCGTAACCCCCGCATCAAGGACGCGGTCCATGAGCTGCTGAAGAACCGTGACGGCCTGATGCTGGGCATCTGCAACGGCTTCCAGGCTCTGGTGAAGCTGGGTCTGGTGCCTTACGGCGAGATCCGTGACATGGATGACACCTGCCCGACCCTGACCTTCAACCTGATCGGCCGCCATCAGTCCCGCTATGTGACGACTCGTGTGGCCAGCGTCAACTCCCCCTGGATGCTGAAGGCCAATGTGGACGAGGAGTACACCGTGCCCATCTCCCATGGCGAGGGTCGCTTCGTGGCTCCCACCGAGATCCTGAACCAGATGATTGCCAACGGCCAGATCGCCACGCAGTATGTGGACGAGAACGGCATGCCCACTCTGGACATTTCCGGCAACCCCAACGGCTCTGTCTGCGCTATCGAGGGTATCTTCAGCCCTGATGGCCGTGTCTTCGGTAAGATGGGTCACAGCGAGCGTTACGGCACCTATGTGGGCCGCAACATCCCCGGCGAGAAGCATATGCCTCTCTTCGAGTCCGGCGCTGCTTACTTCAAGTAAGATACCAGTCAAATACGATTCAAGGGCCGCTGCATTGCAGCGGCCCTTTCTAAAAGGAGAATCATATGGATGCCATTATTTTTGATGTGGACGGAACCCTCTGGGATTCCCGTGTTCCGGTTGCCCATTCTTGGAATGACAGCCTGACCCACTATACCGGCAAGCCCAGCACCTTCACTCCGGAATATCTGGGCAGCTTTTTCGGCCGCACGATGGATGAACTGCTGGAAGTGCTACTGCCCGGAACGCCCAAGGAAGAGCAGCTTGCCTTCGGCGAGCTTTGCTTCCAGAATGAGAATAAGTGGCTAGAACAGGAGCATGGTGTGCTGTACCCGGAGGTCAAGGAAACGGTGGAAGCCCTGTCCAAGCGATTTCCTCTGTATATCGTGTCCAACTGTCAAGCCGGCTATATTGAAGTCATGCTGAAAACCACCGGTTTGGCACCCTATTTCAAGGGCCACCTCTGCTTCGGTGATACCGGAGAAGAGAAGGGCAAGAATCTGGTCACCCTGTGCCGTACCTACGGTTTGAAAGAGCCGATTTATGTGGGCGACACGCAGGGCGATGCGGATGCCTGCGCGGAAGCTGGAATTCCCATGGTGTTCGCCGCCTACGGACTGGGTCAAGTGGACAAGCATTGGAAGCAGATCGAGCATTTTGCAGAGTTACTGGAATTGGTGTAACTGAAACGGCGGACAGAGAATAGATCTCTGTCCGCCGTTTGTGCTGCTCAAGAAGTCAAACTCCTAACACATAAAATCCGTTGTATTGCGTTCCTTGTTCCAGCCAATTCAACAGGATTTCATAATCCATTGGCTGTTCTACTTGCAGTCGCTGCCGGATGGTTTCTGCTTGCGCAGGAGAAAAGTAGTTGATTCCGTAGTAGTCGAGATAGCCACATTCCTGATTTGCATAGGTTCCGCCGAAAAGAAACTCTCCATAGACCTCAGAAAAGACATTCATATCATCGCTGCAGAGGTAGAGGGAATCATCTTCCCAGTTCTCTATCGTATACAGAGAAACAATTTCTTTGATGGCCGTGCCGTGGTTCAGCTTGCAGTATTGCAGTTCGACAAAGTCGCCGCCGCCGAAGGCACGCCGTTCTTCTTGCGAAGCAAAAGAATGAAAGAGCAAGAGATCACCTCATTTGTTCGTTGATTTTTTTCCATTATAGCATAGAGCTGTACAGGAATACACCGATATCAATGAATAGACAACCCGTCAGAATCCGCACTTGCGGACTCTGACGGGTTGCTGTTTTATATGGATCGAAAATCAATGCTTGCGGGAGTAGAGCAGACGGATGGAGTTCAGCACGCAGAGCATCGCTACGCCGGAGTCGGCAAAGACAGCCATCCACAGGTTGGCATGACCAATCAGACCCAGCAGGATGACAAAGAACTTGACACCCAGTGCGAACACGATGTTCTGACGGCTGATGCGTGTGGCACGGCGAGCAATGCGAACGGCCTTGGGGAGCGCGTCCATGCGGTTGGTCAGGAAGACCAGATCGGCAGCCTCAATGGCGGCATCGGAACCGCTGCCCATAGCGGCGCCTATATCAGCACCGGCCAGCACAGGAGCGTCATTGATGCCATCGCCTACGAACAGCACGGGGCCGAACTTCTTGCGGATGGCCTGCAGTGCGGTGAGTTTCTCCTGGGGCAGCAGTCGGGCGTGACATTCCTCCACACCCACCGCCTTGGCAATGGCCTTGGCAGGAGCCTCTGCGTCACCGGTCAGAATGGCAGACGTCAGACCCTGCTGGCGCATGGCACGGATGGAGGATGCGGCGTTCTCTTTCAGCTCATCGGAGATCAGGATGCGGCCCTGATAGGCACCGTCCTTGCTGATAAAGACCTCTGCGCCCAAATGAACCTCAGTTTCGGGAATCGAGATGGAGAACTGATCCATCAATGCCCGATTGCCGCAGAGCAGCTGATCGGCAGCAATGCCCATGCCGGGATATTCCGTCACACACGCAGGGGCAGCGACGGTCAGGTCCTTGGCGGCAGTCAGGATGGAGCGGGCAATGGGATGGGTGGAGGAGCCTTCGCACATGGCGGCCATGGAGAGCAGTTCTTCTTCACTGACGCCGTCCACCGGCAGAATCTGCTGGACTTCAAAAACGCCACGGGTGATCGTACCGGTCTTATCCATGACCACAGCCTTCACAGCGGCAATCTGTTCCATCGCACTGCCGCTCTTGAAGAGGATCTTCTGCTTGGATGCGGCACCGATGCCGGCAAAGAAGGCCAGTGGAACACTCAGTACCAAAGCGCAGGGGCAGGAGATGACCAAGAAGGAAAAGGCGGTCTTGACCCAGTAAGTCCAATCACCGGTGATTGCGCCGGGAATGATGGCGGTCAGCAGCGCCAGAGCCACCACAATGGGGGTGTAGACACGGCTGAACCGGGTGAGGAAACGGTCGATGGTGGGTTTCGAAGCGGCAGCCTCCTCTACACTGTGAAGAATACGGGTCACCATGGACTGCTCCAGCGGCTGTTCCACACGGAGGTGCAGGGGACTGGACAGATTGACCCAGCCGGAGGTGACGCTGTCGCCGGAAGTGACCGCCACGGGGACACTTTCGCCGGTGATGGCAGAGGTGTCCAGTTGGCTTTCACCGGAGAGGACCGTGCAGTCCAGCGGCACACGGTCGCCGGGACGGACCAGAATGGTCTGGCCGACCTGAGCCTGATCGGTGGGCAGGTGGGTGATGGTTTCGCCCTCTACCAGCAACACCTCTTCAGCTCGGAGATCCAGTGCTTCCATCACGTTGCTGCGGGTCTGAGCGACAGCACGCTCTTCAAAGTACTCGCCGATGCGGTAAAAGACCATGACGCCAAGGGCTTCGCCGTATTCACCGATGGCAAAAGCGCCCAGCGTGGCGATAGACATGAGGAACTGCTCATCAAGAGCCTTGCCACGGGAGATATTGATGACAGCCTGCTTCAAAACGCTGACACCGCAGAGCAGATAGCCGATCACATAGACCGCCAGAGCAAAGATGCTGCACTCCAGCGGCGCTGTGGCAGGCAGGAAGTGTTCCAACAGTTTGCCGAGAATCAGTGCGGCAATGCCGGACAGGATGACGGCAATCTCCTTTTTGTCCAGCGGAACAACAGCCTGACGACCCACCGGTGCGAGGGATTGTTCGGTCACGATCACATCCGGCTCGATGTCGGCGCAGATGCGCTGGATTTCTTCCAGTGCCAGCGGACCTGCCGGACGGGTGATGCGAAGCTGGCCAGTGGCATAGGTTAAGGAGCAGTGGGTGACACCGTCCAAATGCTGGATGGCATCCTCCATCTTTGCGGCACAGTGGGCGCAGCCCAGCCGTTCAATGCCATAGACCGAGGTGCCTTTGGTGGGGAGATGCTTTTCCTTTTGCGGAACGGCGGCATCTTCATCATGATGATGGTGTTCATGTCTGCAGCAGTCGCCATCATGGTGGTGGTGTTCATGCCCACAGCAGTCACCATCGTGGTGATGGTGTTCATGCCCGCAGCAGTCCCCGTCGTAGTGATGGTGTTCATGCTCGCAGCAGTCACCATAGTGGTGGTGTTCATGCTCGCAGCAGTCACCATAGTGGTGCTGGTGTTCATGACCACGGCCACAGGTATCGTTCTGGCAGGAGTCAGCAGCCGCTTGAGTAGGGAGGCGGCTGGGGTTGTCGCTGGGGCAGTTGCAGCCGTCATGGCAGGTATCAGAAAGGTGGTTCGACATAGGATCGCCTCCGTAAATACGCATTACATATGAATGATTGTTCATATGTTGATATGATAATAGCACTCCCTATTTTTGTTGTCAATATCGAAATGATAAAAAGGATAGACGGAATCGGACAAATCGGAAAGGTCTAAATCAGGTGGGTGGTTGGCCCAGAACGGCGTTGATTTTTCGGCAGAGAACAGGGGAGAAATGGCTGTCGGATGGAGAAACGGTTTACTTTATTAGAATGTATGATACAATGGAATCCGAAAGGGTGTTCCAATCGGACTTTGCGCTGCAATCGGCTGAAATAGGTCGAAATCGGCGGAAAAGTTACCGTCGGAGCGGCACTTTTTAGGGCAGATTCGACACAAAAGAACCGGATGCTTCGGGCGGCGAAATGCTGATGAAGGCTGGATTTTTGTGCCTGTTGCAAGAGAAAAAATGCGGTCTTTTTTGATAATTTGGAGAAGTTTTGAACTTTTTCTGAATCCATGAAAAGTACTTGTATTTTTTGCGTAAATAGAATAAAATACATAGTGAGTTTCTGTGAAATTGTACGCGCCGTTTTTACGGCGAGGAAAGGAAGTGCTCCGGAATGAGAATTCAGATGGAAAAAGGCTGGGTCATTATCGGTAACGATGTGTTTACCCAGATTGCAGGCGCAGTTGCAACCAATTGCTTTGGCGTCAAGGGTATGGCGGTTCGCTCCAAGACCGACGGTCTGGTCCATTTGCTCCGCCGTGAATCCATGTCCAAGGGCGTGAAGGTGACGGCTAACGAAGATGGCAGCGTTACCATTGATCTGCATATCATTGTGGACAGCGGAGTCAATATTTCTGCAATCAGCAGTGCAATTACCAAGGAAGTCGCCTACAAGGTCAAGCAGTTTACCGGTGTTGAGGTAAGCAGCGTGGAGATCTTTATCGACTCCGTCTCTTTTGCCTAAGCCGGACTCGGTAAGGCGATTGATTGGATAACTGAAAGGAAGAAACAGATTTATGATTGATATCATCGAGGGTGAACAGCTGCGCAGCATGATCCGCTACGGCGCTGCCGCTATTCAGGCTGAGAAACAGGCAATCAATGATTTGAATGTGTTCCCTGTGCCTGACGGTGACACCGGCACCAACATGAGCATGACGATTGGCGCAGCTGTGACGGCTCTTGCCAACAAGTCCGGCAATGTGAGCGAGATCGCTGCAGCCAACGCTTCTGCACTGCTGCGCGGTGCCCGCGGTAACTCCGGCGTCATTCTGTCCTTGCTGTTCCGCGGTATTTCCCGCTCTCTGAAGGGTAAGGAAACCATGGATGGCGTGGATTTTGCCGCAGCACTGGCTGAGGGCGTTTCCGCCGCTTACGGCGCAGTTATGAAGCCTGCAGAAGGCACCATCCTGACTGTGGCCCGTCTGTCCGCAGAGCGTGCCGGTGAGGCATGCATGGAGGACACCGGCTTCCAGTATGTGCTGGAGGCAGTCCTGGCCCGTGGCGAAGAGGCTCTGGCTGACACTGTGAATCAGAACCCCGTGCTGAAGAAGGCTGGCGTTGTGGACGCCGGCGGCAAGGGCTTCCTGGTCATCATGGACGGTATGCTGTCCTTCCTGAAGGGCGAGCCCATGGCAGAAGGCGTGGAAGAGGTCGAGGTCAAGGCCAAGGCTGATTTCACCAACTTTGAGACCGGCGAGATCAAGTTCGGCTACTGCACCGAGTTCATCTGCTCCCGTGATAATGACAAGGATCCCAGCGCTCTGCGCACGTTCCTGAATGATCTGGGTGACAGCATGGTGCTGGTGGATGACGAAGAGATCATCAAGGTACATGTCCACACCAACCATCCCGGTAAGGTGCTGGAAGAGGCCCTCACTTACGGCGCACTGCTGAAGGTGAAGATCGAGAATATGCGTGAGCAGCACACGGAGCTGATGTCCGAGATGGGCGATGCTCAGCAGGCTGAGAGCGATGAGCGCAAGATCGCACCCAACGAGAAGAAGTACGGCTTCGTTTCCGTCTGCGCAGGCGACGGTCTGAACGAAGTGTTCAAGGATCTGGGCGTGGACGCTATGGTGTCCGGCGGTCAGACCATGAACCCCTCCACCGAGGATCTGCTGAAGATGGTCGACGCCACTCCCGCAGAAGTGGTCTTTATCCTGCCCAACAACAAGAACATCATCATGGCTGCTCAGCAGTGCATCCCTCTGTCTGAGACCAAGAAGGTCGTGGTCGTGGAGACCAAGACCGTGCCTCAGGGCATTGCCGCAATGATGGCTGTGGATCTGGATGCTGAGAACGAGGATGTGCTGGCTGCCGCTATGATGGAGGCTGCCGGAAATGTCCAGACCGCTCAGATCACCTACGCTGCCCGTAACTCCGATATGGACGGCCTGAGCATCAAGGAAGGCGACTATCTGGCTCTGCTGAACGGCAAGCTCCATGGCACCTCCCCTGATATCACCGAGACCCTCACCTCTCTGGCCAACTCCGCCAAGGAGGCCGATGCAGAGTTCATCACTCTGTTCTACGGCGAGGATGTCACCGGGGAGCAGGCAGCTGAGGCAGAGGCTCTGTTCAGCAAGGTCTGCCCCGATGCAGAGGTTTCCACCATCGCCGGTGGTCAGCCTGTGTACTATTACCTGATCTCCATCGAGTAATCAGACGCAAAACACAAAGCGGCGCAGTCCTCTTGGAACTGCGCCGCTTTTTTAACGCTTCAGACTGTGGATGAAACCGGTCAAGGAAGCACTCCGGATGTCACCCCCGACCACCTGCGCGTCCCGCACCAGCAGATCGGCCAGCACATCGGCTTCACCGCTGGGGTAGTTCAGTACGGAGAAGGTGTAGCGCCGGACGGTTTGACCTAAATCGTCGCTGAGGTCAAATCCGGCCTCCTGCTGCAGGGCCAGATAGTCCTCACTGAGCTGGTCAGCCAGACGAAATGTTTCGTTGGACAGGGGCGTGGGGTCTACCTCCCAGCCAAATTCACTCAGCTTGTCCAGACAGAGGGAAATTCCGTCGGCTGGGGCGCTGGCAGGTTTGGTATTGTGACGGGGAATCATCAGGAGAAGCCCCAGCAAAAGCAGGGCGGCCGCAGCAGCGGCAAGGATCAGATTTCGTTTTTTGATCTTACATACAATAAACATCTTGTCCACCTCAGGAGTAGTTTATGCACTGGTGGGGCAAGTTAGAAGCGGAGGAACGGAATGGGAAAGCAACTTCGTTTGGATAAACTGCTGGCAGACACCGGACGATGGAGCCGGAAAGAAGCAAAACTGCTGTTGAAGCAGGGAAGAGTGCAGGTGGACGGCAGTGTGGAAAAAAGCGGTGACCGAAAGGTGGACCCACAGCTTGCGGCCGTAGCAGTGGATGGGGAAGTGCTGCGCTGGGCAGAATTTCGCTATCTGATGCTCCATAAACCCGGTGGAGTGCTGACGGCGACTGAGGATCGCCGCCAGAAAACGGTGCTGGATCTGCTGCCGCCGGAGTATCGGGACTTGTTCCCAGTGGGACGGCTGGACAAGGACACCGAGGGTTTGCTGCTGCTGACAGACGATGGGGAGCTTGCCCACCATCTGCTTTCTCCCAAGCACCACGTGGATAAAGTCTATCTGGCCCAGATCGAGGGCGAGGTGGAGGAAGCCGACCGAGTTGAATTTCACAAGGGAGTTGTGCTGGGGGATGGAACGGTCTGTCTGCCGGCAGAGCTGGAGTCACTGGGCAAAGGACAGTGCCTCGTGACCCTGCGTGAGGGTAAATTCCATCAGGTCAAACGGATGCTGGCCTCACGGGGCAAGCCTGTGGTGGGCCTGAAACGGCTTTCTATAGGGCCGCTGAAGCTGGATGAAACGCTCAAACCGGGCGAATTTCGCCCTTTGACCGAGGAAGAATTGGCTGAAATCAAACAGGTGTAAAATTTTTCGTCATTTTATACAAAATAATCTTCCAAACCTATTGAAAAAGACAATGGGAAATGCTAAGATATAAATATCTTTGGAGAGTTTGTACAAGCACTTTGTTAAGGGAGGAAGGATTTAATATGTCCAGCCGCGTTTTTCAGAGCGTCGTCCTGCAGTTGAAGGAAAGCACCACCAGAGCCATCGGTGTGATCGATGCCAGCGGCGCCGTTGTGGCCTGCAGTGAACTGAACCGCATTGGTGAGACTCTGCCCGGCAGCGTGGATGTGATCAGCGCCGAGCATGGTGGTCTGATTATCCATAATGGCAATACATTCAAAGCCCTGCACAGCATG
>SAMEA104404100__coassemble_1839_pt1 | contig 17761 bp, 15 predicted proteins | sample SAMEA104404100__metabat2_low_PE_082 | metagenome-assembled genome bin SAMEA104404100 (sample SAMEA104404100) | Balaenoptera acutorostrata
TTTCACCGGTTTCTTCTTCCCCTTTACCGGAGAAGCACTCATCAACGATGATACCCCGGCTTGCCTGATTCCAGCGACCCTGCTGCACGAGATGGCACATCAGCGCAACATTGCCGGTGAGGACGAATGTAACTTCGTCGCCATTCTCGCAGGTCTGCGCAGCGGCAATCCTATTTTTAACTACTCCTCCGCACTGATGGGCTACATCCATCTGGGCAATGCCCTGTACTCTGTAGACCCCACCACTTACTGGTCCATTCGCCGTAATCTGGACCCAAGAGTGGACGCTGATTTAGAGGCAAACAACATCTATTGGAACAGCTTTGATTCTCCCTTGGAGCATACCATGGAGAAAGTCAGCAACACGGTGTACGAAAATTTCCTGCAAAGCTACGGACAGTCCAGCGGTCTGAAAACCTACGGACAGTGCGTCGATCTGCTCACCGCCTACTACTTCGATCATCAGTGGGCAGAATAACAAATATACCTGTGGAAAACACAGCTGACAGAGTGAAACCCCGCTCTGTCGGCTGTGTTTTTTCATCATTTGTCACCAATTTATCTTTGCTTCTCTCTCGACCCCGTGATACACTGGACTTACTAAAATGTTAAGGAGGTGGAAGCATGAAACGACTGACCGCTTTGGTTCTGACACTCTCTCTTCTGCTGTCGGGCTGCGGCTCTGCTTCCAATCCCAGTGCCGAACCGCTTTCCAATTCTGGTTCTTCCATCGTAAAGTCGGAAGAAAAAGTCTGCGATGCTCCATCAGAACTGCGCCGCTCTATGCTGCATCTGTTGGATGCCAAAGTCCCCGTCGAAGGGTCTGACAACCTGTTTGAAATCCCCTGTCCCGAACTGGAGCAGTTCAATGTGCCCACCATGATGGCCTACGGGGAAGATCTGCTGTTCTATGCCCATGACTTCGATACGGACGGCACCCCTCTGCTCACACTGGCCACTGTAAACCATATCACCGGAACCTGCCGCACCAGCAAGCCTTATCGGACAACCGTCTTTTTCCCACCACAGATTCTGGATGCGCATATTTCCCTCTGCGACCCTGATTCCGGCCACATTGTCACGCTGACCCAAACGCTGGATACAGATCAGGAGTTCTCTCTCCCTGTCGGCAACGGTGTGTGGTATCTTTCTTCCGACCAGAACACGCTCTACGAACTGGACTGGGAGGGCAACATCCATGCCACCAGTCTGCAGGACACCAGTCAGACGCAGGTCCTTGAAACCCTGTCCCACCACAGCTATTTTCAGCCGGACAACGAGCGAGTTCCCTTGACCTATGCCGATCCTGCCACTCAGCGGGCATCCACCGGTTATCTGGATCTGACTGACGGCACCATTGCCTAATCTCCGCTGGGTTCCAGCTTTTTGGATTTGACTGCGTCCGGCGATTGTTGGCTCGGTTCCGACTTTGACCACACCGCTCCGGTGTATTTCTATGACGGCACATCCAAGCGGGTCATCACCGCAGAAGAAGAGTCAGCAATCTATCTGGTTGACCCGGGTATGCTGGTAAAACTCAACTCATACCGCACACAGCTGTCCTTGTACGACGCAACCGGCACTCACCGTTCCACCTGCACCATTCCCCCAGCGATGCTTCACGATACCCCTTCCATCGTATGGAGTCCCTCCTACGGCGGTTATTTCTTGCTGAGCAACGATGCCAACGGTAAGGGAACTCTGCTGTTCTGGGACACCGGCACCGTCACGGAAGGTGAGCCGCTGCCCATGTGTTCCTACGAGGAATTCCTCAACGCACCGGCCGGCACCGTGCTGGACAGCGCACTCTATGCCAGAGCCAAGGAACTGGGTGACCGCTATGGTCTGGAAATCTGTATTGGCGATCAGTGCGAAACCGATTATCCCAACTTTACCGCCTCCCAGGTCACCAATCCGGAGGACATCACCGACGCACTGGACCAGCTGGAAGATGCGCTGGCCGCATATCCGGAGGGATTTTTCCAGCAGTTATGCTATGACACCATTCAGCAGCTGGAGATCTCGCTGATGACCAACTTGGTCCCCGGCGACGGCTATCAAGGCAGCTACAACGGCTTTGCCTTCTCTCAGGACGATGAGTACCAAATCGTTGTAGACATCTACACGATGGCCGAAACGACCTACTTCCACGAAATTTCCCACATGATTGATTCTCGCCTGCATTGGGATACGGAGTTCCGTCCCGATGCACGGTTCTCTGAGGAGCATTGGAAAAGCCTGTCGCCGGAATCCTTCTCCTATACTTTCTCCTACGATTCTGTGTGGCCCAATATCTACGGCAACGGTCTGGACTCCTACTTCATTGACGGCTACTCCTGCACCTACCCCACAGAAGATCGGGCCAGAGTCATGGAAACCGCCACGGGTGATGCGGGCGAATGGACCTTTGCGGAGCATGAACCGCTGCGGGAAAAGCTGTCCTACTACTGTGACTGCATCCGTGACTGCTTCGATACCACCGGCTGTCCGGAAACCACCCGTTGGGAAACTTACCTTCATACCCCTTGAATTATATGAAAAAACGCAGGAGCTTCCATGAAAGCTCCTGCGTTTTGTTGTTAGTTTGCTTCCGCTGCATCCACATACAGCAGGCCCAGCGTACCGGGTCCGCAGTGGCTGGAAATCACGCTGCCGGCACGGGTCACCAGAATTTCCTCGAAGTGGTTCAGACTCTTCAGATAATCCATCACCATCGGCACCACTGTGTCTGCCGCACCACCGGGATGGGTGATGAAGATACGGCGGGGATCTGCGTGGAGCAGTGCCTCCTCCTGATCCTTCACATAGGCCGTCACAAATTTATCAATGTGACCCCGATACTTCTTACCGGGAGACATCTTGCCATCTGCCACGCCAATGCGAGGATGGAGTTTCAATGCGCTGCCTGCCAACGCTGCCAAACCGCTGCAGCGGCCGCCACGATAGAGGTAAGTCAGCACATCCACCACAAAGCTGGTGCGAACACGCGGTGTCACATCCTTCAAATACGCCACGATCTCTGCGCCGGTCTTACCCTGCTGTGCAAGTTCAGACGCCATAATGGCCTGAATCCCCACACCGGTGGACAGGTTGCGGGAATCCACCACAAACACCCGATCCGATGCACCCAGCTCCTCTGCCGCCATCCGCATCACATTTGCGGTGGTGGACATTTCACTGGAGATGGAAAAGATCACCACTTCATCACCCCGATCCAGAGCGGGTTTCATGGCGTCCATCACCATATCAATGCTGAGTGCAGAGGTCTTAGGTGTGCTCTTGTGGGCATCCGACCAAGCATACAGCTGCTCCGGTGTGATGGTCACGCCGTCCAAATACTCATCTTCGCCCAACACCACATGGAGCGGAATAATATCAATGTCATAACGCTCAATCAATTCTTGACTCAAATCGCAAGTGCTGTCAGAAATAACTTTAACGCCCATAATTTTCCTCCTGATAAACTGCACGAGCAACCTCGTTCGAAATCGCATAAAATGTGAATCATATTATACCACATTTCGGCAAACAATCAAGTAAAATGCGCTTTCTTCGCATCAAATCATTACAAAACAGCCATTCCCCTCTCTCCCTGAGCGAAACCCAAATTTTAGCAATCGGATATTTTGCACAACAGATGGATATAATATATTCAATATTTCATTTTTTTGACGGTAAATTTCTGTTTTACATCTTCTTCCCGTCGATGTATAATGTTGAAGTAAAAGGCTGATTCTTTTTGCATTTTTATTCTCAATGAGGAGTTGTTAATCATGAGTCGCATGTTAGGTACCGTATCTATGGGAATCCGTACCCCCATCATCCGAGAGGGCGATGATCTGGCTCAGATCGTCACCGACAGCATTCTGGAAGCGATGAAGGAAGACGGACTCTGCCCCCGTGACCGCGATGTGGTCGCCATGACCGAGGCCATTGTGGCTCGTGCTCAGGGCAACTACGCCAGCGTCGATAACATCGCCGCTGATGTTCGCACCAAGTTCGGCGGCGAGACCGTGGGTGTCATTTTCCCCATTCTCAGCCGTAACCGTTTTGCTATCTGCCTGCGCGGCATCGCTAAGGGCTGCAAGAAGGTCGTTCTGATGCTGAGCTATCCCTCCGACGAAGTGGGCAACCATCTGGTTGATCTGGATCTGCTGGATGAGAAGGGCGTCAACCCCTACTCCGATGTCCTCACTCTGGAGAAGTATCGTGAGCTGTTCGGCCAGATCAAGCACCCCTTCACCGGCGTGGATTATCTGGAATACTACGGTGATGTGATCCGTGAGTCCGGCGCTGAGGTCGAGATTATTCTGGCAAATGATCCCCGCGCCATTCTGAAGTACACCAAGAATGTCCTGAACTGCGACATTCACACCCGTGCCCGCACCAAGCGCCTGCTGAAGGCTGCCGGTGCTGAGATCGTCTACGGTCTGGACGAGATCATGAATGCTCCTGTGGACGGCAGCGGCTACAACGCCAACTACGGTCTGCTGGGCTCCAACAAGTCCACTGAGAACACCGTCAAGCTGTTCCCCCGCGATCCTCAGCCTCTGGTCGAGGAGATCCAGACTCGTCTGCTGAAGCTCACTGGCAAGCACATCGAAGTCATGGTCTACGGCGACGGCGCTTTCAAGGATCCCGTGGGCAAGATCTGGGAGCTGGCTGACCCTGTGGTTTCTCCCGCTTACACCCCCGGTTTGGAGGGTACTCCCAACGAGCTGAAGCTGAAGTACCTGGCTGACAACGATTTCGCCGCTCTCTCCGGTAAGGAGCTGCAGGACGCCATCAAGGCTAAGATCCAGCAGAAGGACGGCAGCAGTCTGGTGGGCAACATGGCCGCTCAGGGCACTACTCCCCGCCGCCTGACCGATCTGATCGGCTCTCTGTGCGATCTGACCTCCGGTTCCGGCGATAAGGGTACTCCTGTGGTCTATATCCAGGGCTACTTCGACAACTACACCAACGAGTAAGTTCTAAATTACTGACAAAGACGGCGTGACTTCGGTCACGCCGTCTTTTTGCAGATTAAACCCGCCGATTGATGATCCATCGGCGGGTTTATTTTACGCTTATTTTGTGTTCCGTGTGCCTACTGCTTTTTGTAATGCCAGCACAAGCACCGGCACCAGCACCAGCTGGAGCACAATGCCGCTGACCGAGTTCAGTACCGCACTTGCCAAAAAGGCAGACACGGGAAAGGCCGAGCCTTGCAGTCCTGCCATAAGGAAACGGACGATTCCCCAAACCACACGGCCGCCAACCATAGCAAGAATCAAGGAAAGATAGACGCCATACGGTTTCTTAGGCAGTCGGCGGTAGAGAAATCCGGTCAAAAAGCCATAGCCTGCCAACTCAAAGGCCATCGCAATGCCGTTCGGCATAGGCGGGGCAGAGAAAACGGCAAAGCGAAGGAAGGGTGCTGCAAATCCAACTGTCATGCCCCAAGGCCAGCCGCAGAGGAATCCACACAACAGCACCGGCAAGTGCATCGGGCAAAGGGCTTTGCCAATTTGCGGAATCTGTCCTGTCAACAGGGGCAAAATCATGGCAAGCGCTAAAAACAGAGCAGAATAGACCAGCTTTTGAATGGTGCTTTGTCCCTTTCTCATCGTTGTCCTCCCCTATCATCCATTTGGATGCGGATTTCTCCATAGGAAAGGCAATCCTCCGTTCCGTCCGGATAGGCGACCAGCAGGCGGCATCGGTCGTCGATTCCCAGCACCTTGGCTTCCTTTTCCCCCTCCGAGGACAACACCAGCACCGTCTTGCCCAGCACCAGACTGTACTCACGATAGCGGTCAATGTAGGCGCTCTCCTCACTGTGGGCATAAGCATCCATCATGCGATTGAGAAATTCCGCCGCCAGACGATTTTTCCGATCCGCCCCCGGATGGGGAAACATCGCTCCGGCGATGTCCTTCAATTCCTCTGGAAAACCTTCTTTGGGCGGATACACATTGATCCCGATGCCGACCACTGCATACTCCAAAAGGCCGCTCTCCATGCCAAAGGACGCCTCAGTCAAAATCCCGCAGGCTTTTTTCCCCTGCACAAAAATATCATTGACCCATTTGATGCCCACTTCCTTCACACCCATGGCCTGCACACTCTCACACAGGGCTACTGCCGCCATGGTGGTCAGTCGGACGGCGTCTTGCGGCGTCCAGTTTTTGGGGCGGAGCAGCAAACTCAGATAGAGTCCGGTTTCAGAAGGCGAATAGAAGCTGCGCCCATAGCGTCCCCGTCCGTCGGACTGAGACCCAGCCAACACAACCAGTCCCTCCGGTGCACCTTGATTGGCTCTCTCCCGCACCAAGGTATTGGTGGACGGAACCGTCGGCAGCACACATAACTCCAGATTCCGTGCCATACCGGCAAGATAATGGCGCACACCCTGTGCCGAAAGCACATCCGTTTCTTCCGACAATCGGTATCCCTTATTGGTAGCCGCATCAATAGGGTATCCCTCTTCCCGCAGGGATTTCACGGCTTTCCACACAGCCGCTCTGGTGACACCCAGCGTCTGCGCCATCTCTTCGCCGGAAAAATAAGTGCCTTTATGCTCTTCAAACAGCTGAATCAGCTTCTCTTTTGTGGTCATGGATACTCCTTTTTATTGTAAACTTATATAAAAAATATAGTTGACAATTCATCGTAAGAAAGGTAAACTAAATAGGTAAACTTAGTTTACAATCATTGCCATCATTTGTCAATTTCTCTGTACCGACGGTGCAGTTTACTCCATTGACAACTGGCACAGGGAGTGTGTGTTCTATGTCAACCAATCTGTCCGCAAACCGAAAAAACAGCATTTATGCCCTGTCCCGTGCAGCTGTATTCACTGCTGTCACCTGTATTTTGGCACCGCTCTCTATCCCGATCGGCCCTGTTCCAATTTCTCTCACCAATCTGGTGCTTTATCTGTCCCTTTATCTGCTGGGCTGGAAATTGGCCACCGCAAGTCTGATCACTTATCTGGCCATCGGTCTGGTGGGTGTACCTGTCTTTTCCGGCTTTACCGGCGGCGCCGGCAAACTGCTTGGACCTACCGGCGGTTATCTGGTTGGCTTTCTCCCCATGGTCTTACTGGCCGGCTGGCTTATCGACCACACACCCAAGCGCTGGATGCAGCTGCTCGCCCTGATTCTGGGCACTGCTGTGTGCTACGCCTTCGGCACGGCTTGGTTCTGCTATGAAACAAAGTCTGCTCTGAGCATCGCACTTGGTGCGTGCGTGTTCCCTTTTATTCCCTTGGATTTGTTAAAAATCGGCATTGCCATGCTGCTGGGGCCCATGCTGCACAAGCGGCTGGTACAGGCAGGATTGCTGCAATAAACGCAACAAGCCGGAAGTATCCGTATGATACTTCCGGCTTGTCTTTTATTCTTTGTTACACAAATCGTTCCACAAAGTCATTCATGGCATCAATGGTCCCCTTGATCTCCTGCAAACAGTTCACCGGCTGGCTCAACCCAGCGTTGGTCGCTCCGTTTTCTGCGTGAAATCCGATGGTGTCAAACTCCACGCCGTACTCGATAGCGAAGCTCAGCGCTCGGACTTGCTGATAGGTACAGTAAATTTGCGAGGTGCAGTTGATCAGCTTTGCTCCCGTCGGCACAGCAAACCGACGGAAGAAATCGTGGAAGCAATCCGCACTGTTGGCTCGCCGCTCTGGGACTGAGGACGGCGCCGCAAGGGCGTACAGTTCACTTCCTTGGTAGGCCTCTGCAAACTGGCGCACGGTCGCGCAGAGGTTTGGATTGTCGTTCGGCTCAATTTGATCCTCAAACCGATTTGAAATACCAAATGCACGGCACATCCCTGCGGAAATGGCATCAAATTCCGTTTCTGCATCCGGCGCATAGGTGTCCACATAGCCTTCCCGCTCCGTCTGAGAAATGGGCCGCAGTCCGGACAGTGCCACCACCGTTGCCGGCGTTTTCAGCTGCTCCGTCACCTTCTGTGCCGCCTGACAGCGCTGCAAATTGGACAGACGCGCACCGCCCAGCGGCAAAACATAGTCCGCCTGCTCATACACTGTCTGTTCCGTCCCGATCAGTCCCAGCTGCTCCGCAGCTTGGTAAATGAGCGATTCTTTTCCTGCGACGCTTTCATCCGCTTTCAACAGCCACCGAGCCGCTTCTCCCTCTTTGGTTGTGGCTGAAGCTTGCTTTTTTCGGTAGTCCCAAACAACCGCAAAGGACTTGAGCCAGCGAAGTACATCAATGGTGCTGCCCTTGTTCAGTTCTGCTGCATCACCGCCGAAGGCAAGAACCAAAGCGGCCATGGTCTCACTTCTCACCCACCGATCAAATTCAGCGACCACCGCATCAATACGCTCCTGTTTCGGCAAATCTGCCTTGGGGCATAGGATTCTAGACATCTCATTCATGGGACTGCTCCTTTGGATTGCAAATTTCTTTCCCCGTTGGGGAACAAATTATATCTTACGAAAAATTATATGATATCTTCCCTCGAAACGCAACGGACTGCTGAACCAAGTTCAGCAGTCCGTTGTAAGATTTTGTGGTTCAATCCGATTCATCTGCTTCTCAGGAGATGATACCCCCTGTTTCTTCCTGAAACAACACTTTTTCATTCAGTTCCTGCTGAATGGAGCGTTTGACGTTCTCTTTTCCTGTGAGGTCCAGAGCAATCTCAAAGCGTGCGATCTTTCCCTGCCACGGAATCAGCTTGTCCTTCATCAGGTAATGCCGCCCAAGGAACGAATTTTCCTTCTCCCAGATATAGAACCGCTCTGAACACAGCTTATCGTTGGTGCAGAACTCACAGGGCCGATCTCTGCCCTGCATCGCTTCATAACACTTGCGACCTCGATAATCATAGATACCTGTAATGCGTCTGCCGGCGGCATTGAGATAGTACATCTCGTGGGTATCCACATCGCTGACATAGATCATCTCATCCATGCTCTCCACAAGATTGACAATCTCTTCCTGCCGCAGTTCGGCCAGCAATTCTTTGCTGACACTATCGCGTTCCACATTCATCTGGCGCAGATGGGCCCGTTTCTTGTTTTTCTCTGCATACTCCTTGGTGTCCTGCCGGAGATAGGCCCGCTCGATTTCTTCTGCACTGCACGGCTTCGCAAACAAAAATCCTTGCAGCAGGTCCGTGTGCAGTTCCTGCACGGCCAGCAATTCTTCCTGCGTTTCCACACCCTCACAGCAGACCGAGATTCTGGCACTGTGGGCATGCTCGATCATATTGCTGAGCAGTCGGTAGTTATAGGCGTTATGCTGAACCCGATCCACAAAGCACCGATCAATTTTCACTTCATCGGCCTCAATGCTTTTCAGGTCTGTTTTACGCTGGCACTCCTGCAAATTTTCCTCAAACTTCTCCACACTGCGCAATCCGGTCAGCATGTCTATGGTGCGTCCGTGGGTCATTTCCGTAATCCGGCCCACCAAAAGCAGCCCTTGACTCTCTTCATTTTCCCGAATCGCACCGGTCACGCTCACCCAAATCTGACAGCCATTTTTATCCTGCACTCGGTATGCGATGTGAAAGGAGTCAATTTCTCCCTCCACAAGCAGCTTGCGGTAATGGTCCACAAAGGATCTGTCCTTCGGCTGTATGATTTGATTCCACGCTGCAAAATCAACTCCATAATCCTCTGCAAGCGGCAGTGCAAATTTGTCCAAAATGCGCTCGGTAAAATACACTCGGTCCTCTGCCAAGTCGTAAATGTAGATATAATCATCCAGCCGATCATCAAAAAATTCCAGTGACTTAAGGTGCATTTGCAACTGATTGGTGATATCCACCCGCCTCTGTTCTTCAATTCGATCTTCTTTCACCCAATTCATCTCCCACTCCTATTCCTCATTTCGGCGGATGTGTCACTCACATCTCTTATACCCGTTTTTTCCCGCTCGCTTTACTTCATAAAGTGCCTGATCTGCCTTCTGATACAGCTCATCAAAGGTCACTCCATCCTCCGGTGCCACAGCGACACCCACAGATGCCGGCACTGTAATCTCAACACCGTTCTTGGTGTACGTTTTCGTCAGAGCGTGAATGGTCGTCCTTGCAAAACTGTCCAAATACTTACCCGATCTCACATTGCAGAGCATAATAGCAAACTCATCTCCGCCCAAGCGTCCGATGATATCATTGGAACGGAAGCGTTCTGTCAACGCTGCCGCCGCATCTTTCAGCACACGATCTCCAAAGGCATGGCCGAAGGTGTCATTGATCGTTTTGAAATCATCCAAGTCAAACAGGATGAAGATGTGTGTTTCCTCCGGAGAGGTCTTGGAACAAAGGGCCTCATTCATCTTTGCCCGAGTCGTCACCGCATTGTAAATGCCCGTCAGACCATCCTGTTCCGCGCGTCTTTGCAGTTCCAGTTTCTCACGCTTTTTCTTGTCGATATCCTGCACCAAGAACGTCACCACAGCGTTATCTTGCGCATTCACGCGATACACCATGCAGGACACCCACTTAGAGCCTTCGGGGCCTGTCATGATGCACTCCACCTTGACATACTCCTTGCCGTGGCCACATTCCGCCCGCAGAGATTCCAGCGAGAGTGCCTGGGCTACATAGGACTGATACTCCTCGCTGACGCTCTCCACAATTCTTTTTGCAAAATACGACTGATAGGGCTCGTCGATTTCTTTGCCGTTCAATTCAACCACTGCATCTGCATCCAAATCGACCCGAGCAAACAAAAGGGCATTCTTCACCAGCGCTCTCTGCATCTCTTCTCTGCGCCGGATGGCCATTTCGCCCTTTTTCAGCATACTGATATCTTCCGCACTGCCGACCGTACCCACAATTTCACCTTCGTCGTTGTAGACATTGTGCAGCGACACCCGATACCAGAGATCTCCCTCTGTCGCATCAAGCACCCGGATATCTGCCTCACTGTTCTCCTGCGTTTCAATCTCCTGAAACACCTTACGAAGTGCAGGCACACTGTGGGCTTCGATCAGTTCAAGTTCAATAAAACAGTCTGGCACAGATCGAATCACCGGTCGGTCAAAAACCGAATTCTTCACACTGGTTTTCAAATCAATCCTGTGTTCTTTGATATCATATTCAAAAATAATATGATTGGACAGTTCAACCGCCATTTGCAGCATCTCGCTGTTTTTTCTGTCCTTCTGACTGTCCTTGTAAACCTCTCTGTTGTCCTGCTGTAAGTAGAGGTACATACACACCAGCATGACCGTCAAGCTGAAACCGTCAATGATCGTATCGACAAAGTCGATTCTGCGTGCCGTCATAATGTGCTCATTCATTGCGGTTTCTTCTGCCGTCAAGACCAGCTGCCAGTCCTGAATCCCCAACGGAGTATGGAATCCGTAGCGATTCACTCCCTGATACTCAAACGAGAACTCACCTTCGTTTCTGGCATGAAAATCAGATTTTAATTGCTCAACGGTTGTACCATTCAGCTTCCGTTTGGAAATATCATCCCAGAAATTACTTTCATTTCGGTCAATGCTGTTGTTATCAAAACTGTTGATATAGGTTCCGTTGGAGTCAACCACATAGATGCGCTGATCGTAATTCACTGCGGTATTGAGCAGCCGTGAAAAGGTTTCCACATTGAACAGTCCGCAAAGGACACCTTCCACCTGCTTTTCATCCGAATACAGGGGATATGCAATGATCTGAATAGCCTCAAACCGCTGGGATGGAAGGGCTTCGGAGAACACAATATCCCCTTGGATGGTCTCCCGAAAATACTCCTGATTGGCAACATTAAAGGTATAGCCCGTTTCTTCATAGGCATCGCCATGCAGATCCGCCACAAAGGTTGCATCAAACAAGTTCATCTTGTGGGAGAAGAACAGAATTTCCTTTACCTCCGGATCCCAAAGAGTTTCATGCATCTTGATTTCTTCAGCCGTGTTGCGCAGATCCTGAACCATTCCATCCAACAGATTCCTGTCCAATTCTGCTCTTTCTCTGGTATCCTGTTTGGTTTCCTCAATAAAATAGCTGCGCTCCATGTGCATCTGTGCCGCCTGTGTTGTCACATACGTGGTCAGTATGACCACAATCGACAGTGCAAAACAAACAACTACAATTTTCTTTGTTGGGACCAAATTCTTCCGGAATATCTTTCTCTTCCTTCACATCATCCCCTGCTGTGTGGCGTTCTTGTCCTTTGCCTTTTTCTGTATCTGCGCAGAAATGTTCGATCGTACGACAAGCTTCATTCAGCAACCACCGTAAATCGCAGGGGAATCGGCATTTCTCTTCCCGTAAAAGCAGGCCATTTCGTGTGACTCTATTGCTTCGCAAAATCGAACTATATATTTAGTTTGAGTGTATCTATTTCCTCAAAAATGTCAAGATTTTTTCATTTTTCTCCCTTTTCATTCATTTTCTTATATTATTTTCTATTTATTAGAAGTTATTTCTGTTTCATAAGATTCTCTGATTCCGACAGACACTTTGAGGACATAGTCCTGCTCTTGGCAGACCGCCCAATCCCCCAGAATCGTTTCCACATAAATCCAGTCATTCAGCAAAATCTGGCGTTGTTCTGCCTCGTTGATCAGCGCCTGATAGCTCTCTTCCAGCGTTTCATATGCTCCATGGTGGTATGTGGATAGATACTTCCCCGCCGGTTTCACATGGATGTGATCCGCTTTTGCCGTGTTAGCTTCCACATAAAAATAGAACGGGTATCCGTCTGATGCGCAGACTGAGTTACGAGAACACAGCAGGTTGGCACTGCTTTGCTGTTCCACAAAAAAGGCTTCTGAACAGGAGAAATACTGCTGAATCTGCGTTCTTTGCCGTGTCATACGGTTTTTGATCTGCTTTAACTGGGCAATCTGTCTGGCAATCTGCTGTTCCTGCTGGCGATACAATTCCACCATTCGCTGAGGGGAACGCTGCTCCAGATACGCTTTGATCTCCGTCAGCGTCATCCCTGTGGCCTGCATCTGAGAAATGGTCATAAACAAATCATATTGCAGCGCATGGTAGTACCGGTATCCATTCTCATCCGTGTAGGCCGGAACAAACAGACCGATATCACAATAGTGAAACAGCGTGTGCTTTGTTGTGTGGCACAGCTTGGCAAATTCACCTGTGGTGAGATACATTTCGTTCTGATTCATTGCTTCAAAATCTCCTCTTGACTGTCGGGTTACCCGACACATTATACTATAACCGACAATGAGGAAACAACGCACAAAGGAGATCAAACAATGAATATTCTCGCCATCATGGGAAGTCCCAGACCTAACGGAAACACCGCAAGATTGCTGCAAAAAATCAAAGATACCCTTCCGGAATCCGATAAAATGGAGATTATTTCTCTCATTGACTATGACATTCACGGGTGTATTGGCTGCAATCATTGCCAAAGCGACACGGAACATTTCACCTGTGTACAGCAGGATGACGGCAATCGTCTGCTGGAGAACATCATCAAGGCCGATGTGGTCCTCTACGGAACTCCGCTCTACGGTCACAATTATTCCGGCCAGCTGAAACTCTTCCTCGATCGGCACACACCTCTGTTCAAATTTGTTGACGGCAAAGAAAAGGCGGTGGATGAAATGGAAATCCTGTCCGCCATTGAACATAAGCCGGTGGGCTTGATCGTGTCCTGCCAAGGCCCTGTAGAATCTAATACAGAGCTGATTCAGATGCTGTTTGATAAGTTCTGCGAATCCTCTTTGGCCACCTGTATGGGAAAATACATCTTCCCCTTCTGTGGTCCGAACCCCAATGAATCCGAGTACAGCGACACTGTCTTGGCGCAAATCCGTTCGGATTTGCAGCAGGTATCCCACACCGTCAAGGCACAGTAAAAACGATTCCAACAAAAAGAACAGGCACAGCTGACCCTACAAGGTCAGCTGTGCCTGTTTTGTAATCGAGGCTGTTTCTCGTTTATCTTCGAATTTGTTCAATCAGCTGGCGAAACTCTGTTTCCGTCCAGATTACGGGCACCGGATAGAGCGGATTTGCCTCTTTCTTGGCCCACGCAATCATCTGGGGAATATCCTCTTCCCGAATCACATCGAACTTCTCCGGAAGTCCCATCTGCCGGTTGGCATCCTCGATCCAAGAGAGAAATCCCTCCGCTTTGGCCGCATCATTTGTGCCCTCAATGCCGCAGACCTCCGCCAGTTCCGCCAATCTGTGCTGTGTCGCCGCTCCGTACTGCCGCATCACATGGGGCAGCAGCACTGCCATGGCCAATCCGTGGGCCACGCCATAAAGTCCGCCCAAGGTATGTCCCACTGCGTGAACATAGCCCACGCAGCCCCTTGTAAAGGCACGACCGGCATAGAATGCGGCCTTTTGCATCTTCTGCCGTGCCGGCAAATCTGCGCCGTCATAGTATGCGGTCAGCAAATTCTCATGAATCAGCCGCACCGCCTCTTTGGCCAGCTGATCTTCCACCTTTGTATTATAAGTGTGGTTGGTGTAGGCTTCTACCGCATGGGCCAGTGCATCCATACCGGTGGTCGCCGTGGCATAAGACGACAGCCCCACCGTCAGCTCCGGGTCCAGCACGGCATACTTAGGAATCAGACACGGGGCATTGATGGACGCCTTGTGTCGGGTCTTGGCATCGGTAATCACCGCCGCCACCGTGGTTTCCGAACCGGCACCGGCGGTCGTCGGGATGGCTACAAAGGGTACGATCTGCTTATGTACCTTCAGCAATCCCTGAAGCTGGGCCACCGTTTTCTTGGGATGGGCCACTTTTGCAGCAATGCCCTTGGCGCAGTCGATTCGGGAACCGCCGCCCAATGCCACAATGGACTTGCATCCATGGTCCACATACATCCGATACCCCTGCTCTACATCCAGACTGGTGGGATCGGGTAAGGTCAGCGAATACACGGTATAGCGGATACGCTCCTGCTCCATGGCGCGAAGCAGAGAATCCACCATCCCGCTACGCAGCAGACTGTCACCGGTAACCACCAGCACATCGTTGATGCCTTCCTTGCTCATCAGCCTAGGCAGCTGACGCACCGTTCCTGGCCCTTCGATGTACTTGGGTGTCCGATAGCCCATGCAGTAATTGCCCAGCTTCAAAATCCCTTGAACGCTGCGGCACCGAACCGCTTCCAATCGGCGAAGCAATGTATTCACACCAGCCCCTCCATTCCGCTCACGCTGCAGATGCGTCCTGTTTGCTTATCGCTCAGTGCCCCAGAAGACCACAGCCAGCAGGCCGGGGCCGGTATGAGAGCCAATCACGGGGCCGATGGGCGCAATCGTGATCTCTGCTGCCGGGAACTCAGCCTGCAGCATTTCCGCAATCTTAGCACCGGCTTCGGGGCAGTCACCATGACCCACAATCACCTTGGTACCCAATTCCGGCTGCCAGCCCTTCTTCATGCGCTGCACCAGAGCAGCCATGGCACGCTTGGTGCCGCGGATGGTGCGGTCCACCACTTCCAGCTCACCGTTTTCAGACACATGGAGCAAAGGTTTGATCTGCAAGGTGGTGCCAATCACAGCACTGGCAGAGGACACACGGCCGCCATGGCGCAGATGGGCAAAGGTGTCCACCGTGAACCACTGGCAGACCTGATTCTGGTGGGCCGTGATCCACTCTGCCAGTTCCTCCATGGAATAGCCTTCCGCCTTCTTCTCCAGCACTTCCCGCACCAGGAAGCCTTCGCCCAGAGAGGCGCACTTGGAATCAATGCAGAGCATATTCCGCTCCGGGAATTCCTCTTTCAGCCGCTCCATGGTGTCCTTGGCGTTGCGGTACATACCGGACATACCGGACGTGAAGCAGAGGTAAAGAATATCCTCTCCTGCCTCCAGATAGGGGCGGAACACATCTTCATATACAGCAGGATTGATCTGGGAGGTAGAAGAGAACTTTCCGCTGCGCAGCTGGCCGTAAAACTCATCAATGGTGATGTTGCCGCCGGGGCCAAAGGTGTAGAGCGTGTCATCCACCACAATGTCCATGGGGATGATCGTGCAGTCATGCTGCATCATTTCAGGAGAAAGGTCTGCCGTCGCATCTGTAATCAATCTATAACTCATATCGTATCCTCCATCGTCGGAATAAACTCAAAGCTGCGCTTCCAATCCGTTGTATTGCATCCTGCTTAGAGCGCCTTTGCGCACGCTTTTCCTCTTAAAATGCTTTATAATACTTCACCATACACCAAGATGTAATTGCCTGTCCAGCCTTTTTCCGGATTTTAGAAAATTTTCCGTTTTTTCAACAAGATTCTCGCCAGATTCCCCTGTCTTACGCACAGTTTCGCCTTACCGTTCTCTTCTGGAAAACAGCGGCTTGTCATGTGATGCCAGCCATGCGCCAACGATCATCAGCACAAGGGCGAGGAAATAACGACCGGACGGAATTTCCCGAAACAGCAGCAAGGAGAACCCTGCCGCAAGAAAGGGGGATACTGCATAGTAGGCACTGGTGCGTGCCGCACCCAGCAGACGCTGGGCATATACATAATAATAAATGCTCAAGCCATAGGCCACAAATCCCAGCACCAGCACTGCGGCAACACTCCAAAGGACCGTGATACGCTCTCCAATCCACAATCCAATCAGGACGGAACCAATGCCGGAAAACACACCCTTAAGCAAAACGATCTGCATCGGGTCCTTGGACGAGATTTTTCGGGTGCAGTTATTTTCAAAGCCCCAGCACACTGCCGCCAGCAGCACAAAGAGGGAGCCATAGGAAAAGTGAAGACTGGAACTGTCCTCAAAGGACAAGATTCCACAGGACACCGTCACAAAGAGGATGCCCAGCCACAGCCTCGGGCTGATCGTTTCCCGAAACACCATCAGGGCCACCAGTGCCGTGGCAACGATTTCAAAATTATTGAGCAGTGCAGCATTGGCCGCTGTGGTGGCCTTTAATCCAATCATCAGGCAGATCGGTGCGGCAATATCCAGCAAAATCATGGCAATGGTATAGGGCAGTTCCGCTCGGGTCAGCTTTCGCTCATCGGACGGCTTGTGCCGTGCCTTTCTCACCAGGGCAAGCAATCCCATCCCAAGCCCTGCACCTTCATAAAGAAAGCCCGCCATCAGTGTCGGCGGCAGATAAGCAAGCAGCAGCTTGGAAAAAGGCGCATTGATTGCATACAATGCCGCCGCCAAAATTGCCAGTGCAATTCCTCTTGTTCTCTGTTTCTCCATCTTCTCTCTCCTTGACACAACGATATGGATACGATATAACTTGTATGTTATCGAACACTTTGTTCGATTATAGCATCGTAAGATTTTGCGAAACAAGAAAGAAACCGCGTCAAGTGTTCGTTACGGGACACTTACACGAATTTGTTCGGAGAATGATATGGACAGACGACAGCAAAAAACGAGAATTGCAATTTTCAACGCCTTTCAAACCCTGTTGGAAACCAAGCGGTACAACCACATCACGGTACAGGACATCATTGACGAAGCAAATGTGGGCCGCAACACCTTTTACGCTCACTTTGAAACCAAGGATGCACTGCTGAAGGCGGTCTGCGAAGAATTGTTCGGTCACATTATCGACAGCGCAATGGATCAGGCCCACACGCACGGCCTGTATTCCGATGAACAGGCGCCGCAGTCCGTCTTTTGCCACCTGCTGCAGCACCTTGAGCAGAATGACAACAACCTTCTGGGCCTGCTCACCTGTGAGAGCAGTGATTTGTTCTTGCGTTACTTCAAAGACAGTCTAAACCAGTTGGTCGAATTACAGCTGCATCAACACGGCTATCATCCAAGCGAAGCCTTGCCGCAGGATTTTTTGATTCACCACATC
>SAMEA104404100__coassemble_1873_pt1 | contig 17474 bp, 15 predicted proteins | sample SAMEA104404100__metabat2_low_PE_082 | metagenome-assembled genome bin SAMEA104404100 (sample SAMEA104404100) | Balaenoptera acutorostrata
CTTCTGCGCAGTCAGCAGCGTGGCACGCATGGCGCCTTCGGTTTCCTGATACTCGGTAATCTTATCTGCCAGTACCTTCATCTTGCGCTTGAGTACGGCGTTTTCTTTATACAGCTCGGTGTAATCTTCCGTCAGTTCATCCAGGAAAGTATCCACATCCTGCATGTCATAACCGCCCTTTTTGGCCTTCGGAAATACCCGCTCTTCCACTTCCTGCGGAGTCAGCATAGCAAAAATCCCCCTTAAATCAATTTGTTTCTGTATTTCGGTGATGCCGCGGCACAGACGCACCGCATCCGGTTTTGTTTAGAAATAAAGGCCGTTGTTCTCCAGCTCATCGATCAGATCCCCAATGATATCCACATTGAAGGGAGTGATGATATAGGTGGCAGCGCTGATCTTCTTAATCTTGCCCTCCAGAGCATAGGCCACGCCGGAGAGGAAGTCCACCAGACGGCGGGCGATCTCCTTCTGGGTGGTTTCCAGATTCAGCACCACGGTACGGCCTTCCCGGAGATGGTCGGCGATGTCGGAGGCGTTCTCAAACTTCTCCGGCTTGACCAGAACCACCTGCAGCTGGGTGGTGGTGTTGATGTTGACCACCTTGCCGGGACGGCGGGTGGTTGCAGTGGTGTCATAGGGGGAACGGTAGGAGCGAGCGCTCTCTCTGCTCTCCCGGGACTCCCAGCTGCTGCTCTCCTGAGTCTCACGAGGCTCACGCTCCTCACGGGAGCGGCGGCTGGAGCGGTGGGAAGTGGTGACCTCTTCCGTCACCGGGGTTTCCTCTTCCAGCTCTTCTTCGTAATCATCCTCGTCCTCATAGGGGCGGGCCAGTCTCTTTAGTTCATCCATGAGTCCCATAATTGACTCCTCCTTATGTCAGCATGACGCCGTTCAGCCATGGGCGCGATTTGCCGGTCGGGGTCCGAATAATCCGGTGCCGATCCGCACCAGCGTGGCTCCTTCTGCAATGGCGTCGGTATAATCTTTGCTCATGCCCATAGACAGTATGTCCATAGTACTCTCATTATCGTACTTCTTCCCGGTCATGTCAACAAAAAGTCGACGCATTTCGGCAAAAAATCTCCGATTTTCTCCCTCATGCTCTGCCGCAGGAGGAATTGCCATCAGGCCACGGAGCCGCACATGCTCCATTTGTCCGGCAAGGGCTGCCAGACGGTGGGCTTCCTCGGGAGAAGCACCGCTTTTGGATGCTTCTGCACCGATATTCACCTCGATCAGGATGTCCTGACGAATGCCCAGCTTTGCCGCCTGCTTTTCAATGAGCTGCAGCAGCTCCTCACCGGCGACGGACTGGATCAGGGCCACACGGCCCACCACATACTTGACCTTATTGCGCTGCAAATGGCCGATAAAATGAACCTCTGCCCCCTGATAGGCGTCCTCCGCCAGATGGGCGTTCAGCTCCTGCACCCGATTCTCACCGCAGACGGTGATGCCGGCGGCGATGGCGGCCCGAATGGTTTCATCGCTCTGCACCTTAGTGGCCGCACAGAGGGTGATGTCCTCCGGTCTGCGTCCGGCGGCCAGTGCCGCCTCAGCGATCTTCTGTCGAACGGCAGCGATGCGCTCTTCCAGTTCCATATCAGTGAACCACCTTTCCATCGTACAGATTGTCGCCCGTCACGATGACGGTGTTGCCCTCTCTCAGGCGGGACGCCCTTTCGTATTGGGTTTCTTCCGCAGGCTTGCCCTCTTCATCCACCTTGGGAGCCTGCTCAATCACATAGTACTCTTCCTCTTCCCAGAGGATCTTCACCGGCACCCACTGTGCCTGTGCGCCGCTGATGCGATAAATGCCCAGCTGACCCTTGTCGTCCACACGGACGGAACGCTTGGGCACACGGAATCCGGTGGCGGTTCCGGTAATGATCTCTACGGTCTGGTTGCGCAGCCCAGTCAGCTGGGGCGCATAGTCCTTGGAGGCAAACACCACCGTCACCATACCGTTTTCCTCATCGCTGATGTAGACCACCTGCGCCTTGTAGGTACGGGCGGAGTCGGCAAAGCGGAGCTTCACTTTGGCGTCGGTGTAAATGTTTTTCGTGTCTGCGCTGCTCAGGTTGCAGGCAAAGTACCAGCCGGTGTTGGTGATGATCTTGCCCAGTTCCGTTTCATCCACAGCGGTCGGCGTGCTGGCCAGGTCCGTCAGGCCGGAGGGCGTGATGCCCTCCAGTGCGTCCAGCGTCATAATGCCCTCGTAGCCGTCCACATTTTCTGAGTACAGTCCGGCTTCCGGTGCGGTGACACTCTCATAGGTGGCACTCACCTGAGCGGACAGCTGATCCACCTTGGCCTGTGCCTCGGCAATGCGCTGATTCAGGGTGTCTGCCCCGTTGTAGGTGTAGTCACGGCGGAAAATCAGGCTGCGCAGTTCGTTGGTTTCGTCCCGAAGATTGGTCAGACTGCCGGCGGAAACCATGGACTGGAGCGAAGTGAAGGTGTCGACGATGTCCTCGTCCAGCTCCATGGTGTCGCCCGCTTCTCCGGTGCGGCTGAGGATGTAATTCAGGCTGTGCAGCTCTGCCTGAGCCTCGTCCAGCTCCTTCTGCACCTTGTAATCCTCGGCGGAGGAGTAGATGCGGACCACCACATCGCCCTTGCCCACTTTTTCGCCCTCAGCACAGCGCACTTCGGCGGTTTCCGACTTCTGGGCCAGCACTGTTTCATTGCGGAAGAAGTAGCCGCGGCTGGACACACGGTCCTCGGCGGTATAGGTGTACAGGGTGGCGGTTCCGGTGTTTTCCGTGAAGGCATTCCAGAAATAGATGCCAAAATAGGCCAGAATGCATGCGAACATCACGCCAATGAGTATACGAAGGATCAAGGTACCCTGTTTCATGTGTTTCGATTCCTTTCGGGGTAATACCCCCGACTCAGTTCTCCTCTTCTCTCAGCGGCACCGGACGCTCCGGCGCAATGGTGGAGATGGCGTGTTTATAGATGACCTGCTGTCTGCCGTCGCTGGTAAGTACCACCACAAAGGCGTCAAATCCGGTCACCACACCCCGCAGCTGGTACCCATTCATCAAAAACAGGGTCACAGGTGTGTGAGAACGATAAAGTCGGGTCAGGAAAATATCCTGAAGATGATTGCTTTCTTTTGCCATACTGGAACACATCCTTTTTTCTAATTCGAGGACGTGCCCGGGTCAGGCTTGTCCCCGGGTCATTGTATTCCAGCTTCTGTCATTTTTTCTGTCGCAAAGCGTCGCAGTGCCTCCATAGACACGGGACTTGGGTGAGAAAACCACTTTGTTTCCGGATCTCGCCGGAACCAAGTCAGCTGCCGTTTGGCGTACTGGCGGGAGCGCAGTTTGACCTCTTCCAGTGCCGGGGCAAGTTCCTCTTCCCCCTGTACGGCACGGGTCAGCTCCTTGTAGCCGATGGCCTGCATGGCGGTGCAGTTGGGGGAAATCCCCCGTGCCAGCAGTCCTCGGACTTCTTCCACAAGCCCCTGCTCTGCCATCAAATCCACCCGCCGGTCGATCCGCTCCCAGAGGTCCGCCCGATTCTCAAAATTCAGACCCAGTTTCAGCGCCGTAAAACGGTCGGGAATGGCTTTGGTTTTCAAGTTGTGCTGGGTGATGGTCTTGCCGGTTTCGTGCCAGACCTCCAGCGCCCGAATGACTCGCTTGGTGTCGTTGGGCGACAGCCGTCCGGCGGCCTCCGGGTCCACCTGCTCCAGTTCCTGCCACAAGGGCGCAATGCCTTCGGCTTCAAAGGTTTGGGTCAGCTTTTCCCGCCATCCGGTGCTGCGCACCGCAAAATCGTGGCCTCGCAGCAGGGCATCCAGATAAAGTCCGGTGCCGCCCACCAGAATGGGCCGTTTGCCCCGCCGGAGGATATCCTCCACGATGGGGGTTGCCATGGTGCGGTAGGCCTGCACGGAGAAATCCTCCTCCGGGTCTACCACATCGATCATGTGGTGGGGAATGCCCTGCATTTCCTCTTGGGTTGGCTTTGCGGTGCCGATATCCATGCTCCGATAGATCTGCATGGAGTCGAAGCTCACCACTTCGCCATTGTATTGCTGCGCCAGCCACACGCCCAGCGCCGTTTTGCCCGATGCGGTGGGGCCGACCACACAGATCACCTGCGGAGCCATGGGTTCACTTCCTTTGTTTGTCATTATGCCCGCTTGAACTGCTTTTCCAGTTCCTTGCGGGTCAGCTTGATTGCCACCGGTCTGCCGTGGGGACAGTGGCGGATCTGATCCGTCATCACAGCCTGACAGAGGGTTTCCAGTTCCTCCCGACCGCTGGTCCAGCCGCCCTTGATGGCGGCCTTGCAGGCCATGGAGTGGAGCACCTCATCTCGGGCGGCATCCGGGTCCGCCGTACCGGTGGTCAGCAGTCGGTTGGCGATATCCTCCAACACCGTTTCGATCTGATCCTGCCCCACATAGTCCGGACACTCCCGCACCAGCAGGCTTCCGCCGCCGAAGTCCTCCACCTCGAAGGCAAATTCCTTCAGCAAAGGCAGGTTTTCCAGCAGGATCTCGCTCTCCTCCGGTGCAAGCCGCAGCACCTGCGGACTCAGCAGCAGCTGACCCATAGGGCGGTGGTGCATGGCCTTCAGGCGGTCGAAGTTCAGCCGCTCATGGGCGGCATGCTTGTCGATAAACCAGATCTCTTCGCCCCGCTCCACGATGATGTAGGTGTTCAGCACCTCGCCCGCCATGCGCCAGTCGGGGGTGTCAGGGGTTTCCTCTGCCGCCGGTTCCTGTTCGCTCTCCTCGTTGGGAACAACGATTTCCGCCGGAGCGAAGTTTTCCACAGAGGGCTGTTCCAAAGTGGTGGAAACCACCTCTTCCGGCTGCTTTGCCGGAACTTCTTCCACAAAACGGTCCGTTTCTTCTGCCGCACCCTTTGTGGGCGCTGCTTCGACCGTGGAAATCACGGGGTGATTGTGGACAGTCTGCGCCTCCGTGGGTGTGACAGGACGACTCACAGGAGTCTGCTCCACCGTCGGGCTGACGGGACGGCGCACGGGAGTCTGCTCCGCCGTCGGGCTGACAGGGCAGCTCACAGAAGTCTGCTCCACCGTCGGGGTCAGAGGGCGGCTCACGGGTGCCCGCTTCAAAGCCGGCAGCACTTCTCTGCCCGCCGTGGGCTGCTCCGTAGCGGTCGACATGGGTCGGATAGTGGAAGGAGCCATAGGGGTACGCTGCTCCGGTCTGTGTCCGGTGCTGCGGTAGTCCGCCGTTCCCTCGCTGCGCAGTTCGGAGTGATACTGCCGGGCGGTCATGGTGCGGAAGAAAGTCTGGTTGGGCGTCACGTGGTCGTGCTTTTCCACCACCGGCTCCGGCTTCTTCTGTTCCAGCACTGCCTTGGGGGTGTCCACCTGAGCGTCCAAAGTCGCCATAGCGGCATAGTACACAGCGTCAAAGAGCCGCTTTTCACTGGTAAATTTCACTTCCGTCTTGGTGGGGTGGACATTCACATCCACGCCGGACAGACGGGTGGCGATATGCAACACACAGGAGGGGAACTTACCCACCATTTTCCGGTTGGCATAGGCCTGCTCCAAGGCTGCCTGCATGGTGCGGGATTTCACATAGCGGCCGTTGACAAAGAAGAACTGTCCGGCACGGCTGCCACGGCAGCACACCGGTTTCGAAAGGAAACCTTCCACCTGCAAGTCCTCTCCGCTGCCCTTACAGGGGATCAGACCCAGTGCCACTTCTCTGCCCAGCACCGCATAGACGGCATTTTTCAAGCTGCCATCGCCGGAGGTGAACAGCTCCTCCCGACCGTCCCGCAAAAAGCGGAAGGAAACCTCCGGATGGGACAGGGCGGCGTGCTGCACCACAGCAAACACGGCGCTGCCCTCGGCAGAGTCCTTCTTCATAAACTTCTGGCGGGCAGGCGTATTGAAGAACAGATCCCGGACGATGAAGGTGGTGCCTCTGGGGCAGCCCACCTCGCCATGCTCCCGAACCACGCCGGCTTCCAGCACCAGAGCGGTGCCGGAGGGTGCGTCGGCGGTGCAGGTCATCAGTTCCACACGGCTGACCGCCGCAATGGCTGCCAGTGCTTCGCCACGGAAGCCCAGGGTGCCGATGGCCTCCAAATCGTACTCGGTGCGGATCTTGCTGGTGGCATGGCGCAGGAAGGCCGTCAGGCAGTCCTCCGGCGCAATGCCACAGCCGTTGTCCGTCACCCGGATATAGCTCATGCCGCCCCGCTGGATCTCCACCGTTACGGAGGTGGCACCGGCGTCGATGGCGTTTTCCGTCATTTCCTTCACCACGCTGGCAGGACGCTCCACCACCTCACCGGCGGCGATCAGGTCTGCCACATGGGGGTCCAGTTGTACGATTTTCGGCATAAGTTCAACCTCTTTTCCGGGTCAATTCGATTTATTGCAGCTTGCTTTTCAGCTCAAAGAGCAGATTCATGGCTTCGATGGGGGAAATGGTGTTCAAATCCAGCTGCCGCAGCTGACGGGCAACCTCCACGCTGCCCAAATCCATCAGCGTCACCTGCTCCTCTTCCGGCTCCTCGACGGCCTTGGGTCTGGGGGCAGGGGCCTCGCCCTGCTCCAACTCTTCCAGAATGGTGCGGGCACGGCGGATAACCTGCTCCGGCACACCGGCCAGCTTGGCCACCTCGATGCCGTAGGACTGGTCGGCTCCGCCACGGACGATCTTCCGCAGGAAGATGATGTCGTCCTTTTTCTTCTTGGCGGCGATATTGTAGTTCTTCACGCCGGGAATCTGACCTTCCAGCACGGTCAGTTCGTGGTAATGGGTAGCAAACAGCGTCTTTGCGCCCAGCTTCTTTCCGGCGCAGTATTCCAGCACCGCACGGGCGATGCTCATGCCGTCATAGGTAGAAGTACCTCTGCCGATCTCGTCCAAAATGAGCAGGCTGTGCTTGGTGGCATGCTTGAGGATCTCCGCCACCTCGTTCATCTCCACCATGAAGGTGGATGCGCCGGAAGCCAGATCATCGCTGGCGCCGATGCGGGTGAACACCCGATCCACCACGCCCAGATGGGCGCTGGCTGCCGGCACGAAGGAGCCGGCCTGTGCCATCAGGCAGATGAGGGCCACCTGACGCATATAGGTGGACTTACCGGCCATATTGGGGCCGGTGATGATGGACAGGGTGTCCTCGTTGCCGTCCATATAGGTGTCATTGGGGACGAACCATGCGTCCTTCAGCACCTGCTCCACCACGGGGTGACGGCCTTCCTTGATGTCGATAACACCGGACTCGTCCATCACCGGGCGGACATAATGATTCTTCACGGCCACCTCTGCAAAGCTGCACAGCACATCCAGCTTTGCCACGGCACGGGCAGTGGCCTGCACCTGAGCCATCTGTGCCGCCGCCTGATCTCGCAGGGCGGTAAACAGCTGGTACTCCAGTGCCTTCACCTTATCTCCGGCGGAGAAAATGGTGTGTTCCAGCTCCTTCAGCTCCTGATTGATATAGCGTTCGGAGTTGACGGTGGTCTGCTTGCGCACCCAATGCTCCGGCACCAAGTCCGCCTGACTCTTGGCCACCTCGATATAGTAGCCAAAGACCTTGTTATAGCTGACCTTCAGGTTCCGGATGCCGCACTCTTCCTTGACTCTGGCCTCCATCTCCGCCACCAGTTCCCGGCCGCCGGACTGGATGGTGCGCAGCTCGTCCACATCCGCATTGTAGCCGGTGCGGATCATGCCGCCTTCCCGAATGGTCAGAGGGGGTTCATCCACCAGACCCTGCTCCAGTTCGGTGCGCAGTTCTTCCAGATCGTCCAGACCTCGCCGCAATTCCAAGAGGATGGGGCTTTGCAGGCCTTCGGTCAAGGCTCTCAGCTGGGGGATTTTCCCCAAACCCGCTGCCAAGGATGCCAGATCACGGGCATTGGCGGAGCCATAGACCACGCGTCCGATGAGCCGCTCCAAGTCGGTGATCTCTCTCAGGCACAGCCGCAGTTCTTCCCGCTCAGGGGTATGCTCCACCAGCTCCTCCACGCCGGCATGGCGGCGGTTGATGGCGGTGGGCGACACCAGCGGACGCTCGATCCAGCTGCGCATCATGCGGGCGCCCATGGCGGTGCGGGTCTTGTCCAGCACCCACAGCAGGCTGCCCTTTTTCTCACCGCTGCGCATAGTTTCCGTCAGTTCCAGATTCCGCCGTGCGGTGAGATCCAGTTCCAGGAAACGGTCACTCTCATAGTGGCGCAACGATGCCATATAGCTCAGGTCGGTCTTTTGGGTTTCATAGAGGTAGTTCAGCACGCCGCCGACGGCACGATACGCCACCACGCTCAGGTCTGCCGCCTCGGGGAACTGCTTTTTCGTCACCTCGATGGCGTTCTGGGGCAGGAAGCGGGTTTCTCCGCCATCCTGCCAGCAGCAGCCCAGCCGCTTGGTCAGCATTTCCGTCAGTTCCGGAATGGCAGCTGCCTCAGGGGACAGCACTGCCTCACGGGGCGCAAACCGGCCCAATTCGTTGATGACGTGGGTGACTGCCTCCTCGTCGGAGAAGGAGGTCGCCTCCGCCTCACCGGTGGACACATCGCAGAAGCACACGCCCATGCCGGTGTCGTCTGCCGCCACGGCGCAGATGTAGTTGCTCTGGCCCGGGGTCAGCATGGAATCGTCGGTGACGGTTCCGGGGGTAACCACACGGATGATGTCCCGGCTCACCAGACCCTTTGCCGTGGCCGGGTCCTCGGTCTGCTCGCAGATAGCCACCTTGTAGCCCTTGGCGATCAGCCGAGCCATGTAGGACTGGTAGCTGTGGAAGGGCACACCGCACATGGGGGTCTGCTCTTCCTTGGGCTTGCCCCGATCACGGGTGGTCAGGGTCAGATCCAGCTCTTGGGATGCGGTTCTGGCATCCTCGTCGAACATCTCATAAAAATCGCCCAACCGGAAGAAGAGCAGACAGTCCGGATACTGTGCCTTCAATTCCAGATATTGTTTTCTCATGGGGGTCATTTCTTTTTCTTTTGCCATGTGACCCACCCCACTTCCTTTGAATTACTTTTCTTCTTCCTGAACGCCCTTGGTCCAAGTGACCTCGTCACGGCCCAGCTTGCCGGCATAGCGGCAGGGCAGATAGACGCTCAGAGCCAGCGCAGCCAGCCACACAAACATCACCGCATCCAACGGTGCTGCGCCCACGTACAGGCACACATCCACATAGAGGAACACGGCAGTGCATTCCAGTTCCAGCAGCAGCGTCACCAGCTTCAAAAGCCAGCTGCCGCACTTGAACATACCTTTCCGCACATCCACCGGCATACGCCACATATCCAGCGGCAGTGCCTTGATGCCGATGCGGCTCACCAGCGTCAGCACCCACATGATGACGGGCAGGATCAGCGGCAGATAGCCCGCATTCATACCGAAGGGGCCTTCCACACCCATCGGCACCCAAACAGAGGCCATATAGATGGCAAAGCCGGTCAAAAAGAACTGAAAAGCGATGGACACAGCGGACAGGGTCCACAGCAGAGGCGTCATCAGAATGGGCGTCTTTTCACCCATACGCTGCGGGGCGTGGAAGGGTGTTTTCAGCTTTTTCTTCTTTTTCTTCTTGCTCTTAGACATTTGCATTAGCCCTCTTTCTCAACGGCGATCTCGCCGAACAGCGTCCAGTTGGACGCATGCGTGATCTTGCAGGGATAGAAGTTGCCCACCAGCTCCTCGCCGCCCTTCATATGCACCAGACGGCCGCCGTCGGTGCGGGCAGTCAGGGGATATTCCGGATCGTCGGCCGTGCCGTCCACCAACACACGGACGGTCTTGCCCACATAGGCGGCATGCTTTTCAGCGCTGATCTCGTTCTGGCGAGCCACCAGACGCTGGAAGTTGGCGCTGATCTCCTCCTTGGTCAGCACATCGGGCATTTTGGCTGCCGGAGTACCTTCCCGACGGGAGTAGATGAAGGTGAACAGAGAGTCATAGCCCACCTCTTCGATGAGGGACAGGGTGTCCTCAAACTCCTCGGTGGTCTCACCGGGGAAGCCCACAATGATGTCACTGGTCAGGACGATGTCCGGAATCAGCTCACGCAGCCGGCGGATTTTGTCCAGATAGTCGGCACGGGTGTAGTTGCGGTTCATCACCTTCAAAATCCGATCATTGCCGGCCTGCACCGGCAGATGGAGGGAGGCCGCCACCTTTTCGCAGGAAGCCATGGTTTCAAACAGCTTCTGAGTGGCGTCCTTGGGGTGAGAGGTCATAAAGCGCAGCAGGAAGTCGCCGGGAATGTCGTTGCAGGCCTTCAGCAGGTCGGCAAAGTCCATATTCAGGCCCAGATCCTTGCCGTAGGAGTTGACGTTCTGACCCAGCAGGGTGATGTCCTTGTAGCCCTCTTCCACCAGCTGGCGCACCTCGTCCAGAATGCGCTGGGGATCACGGCTGCGCTCACGACCACGGACATAAGGCACGATGCAGTAAGAGCAGAAGTTATTGCAGCCATACATGATGGAAACCCATGCCTTCAGCTTGCCCTGACGCACCACCGGCAGTCCCTCGACGATGTTGCCGTCGCAGGGATCGGTGGAGAACACACGCTTCTTTCTGGTCAGCACCTCAAAGAGGAACTGGGGGAATTTCCACAACACGTGAGGGCCGAACACCAGATCCACATGGCGGAAGGAGCGGCGGATCTTCTCCGCCATATGAGGCTCCTGCATGGCGCAGCCGCACAGGCAGATGACCTGATCGGGCTTTTTCTTCTTGGTGTGGGTCAGTGCGCCCACATTGCCCAGCACACGCATTTCCGCATGCTCACGGACGGCGCAGGTGTTGATGACGATGACATCGGCCTCGGCTTCATCCTCGGTAAAGTCATAGCCCATCTCCTGCAGCAGACCCCGAATCTGCTCCGAGTCGGCTTCGTTCTGCTGGCAGCCGTAGGTATCCACAAAGGCCAGCGGGTTTTCGCCCGGTGCGATAAAACTGCGCACCCGTCGGCAGTATTCCATCTGTTCGTCCAGTGCCTCCTGAGGCACCACGATATTTTTACGTTCCAAATTCTGTTCCTCCCTGCAAGGGGTTTCTAAGCGGCAAAATGCCGCTACTCTCCTATTTTAGATTGATATTTCAGTATATCATTTTTTCTTGGCGCACACAAGGTTTTCCCGCCACTTTTCCCTTGAATCCAACCTTGCAAAAGTAGAATCCTACCGATATAATAGGGGGCAGAGAACCTTCGTGTTTCCAACATTTTTCGATAGAAAGGAGCCTGTTTCCATGCTCCAGCTTGTCTTTGACCGTGCCGCCATCAAACACAATATCAACACTGTGAAAAAGCGGGCCGGAAAAGCCATTATTTACGCCGTTCTGGCCGCCGACGGATATGGTGCCGGATTGGTGCCGCTGGCCCATCTGCTGCGGGACGACGGCATCGGCCATTTTGCCGTCTATGACGTGGAGGATGCCCTTCGGGATGCGGGCTTTGTCGAAGAGGAGATCCTCATGCTCCGCTCCACCACCGACCCGGAAGAGCTTTCTCAGCTGCTGGATCTGAATGTGGTCTGCACCGTCGGCTCCTATGAAACCGGCGTGGCACTCAACGCCCTTGCGGAAGAGCGCAGCACGGTGGCCGTGGCGCACATCCTCATCGACACCGGCACCGGCATGGGCGGTTTTCTGCCCTCTGAGCCGGAAAAGCTCATTTCCATCTACTCCTATCTGTCCAACATCGCCATCACCGGCACTTACACTCAGCTTTGAGGACACCCGACTCCGTCTGCTGGGCGGTGCGGGAGAAACGTCCACCGCAGTGGACGCCACCGACACCAAATGCACCGCCGGAGATGTGGTGAGCTTCGACATCAATCCCCTCTACGCCAGAGGGATGCAGCAGGTGTTCCGCTGAAGTGGCTTTCCCTCACGGGAGCGCAATTTTGCGCTCCCGTGTTTTCTTTTTGCGCAAAACAGCGGCAATCAGGCTGTCTTTGACGCCCTGATTGCCGCTGTACTGCTTTTACGCTTCGGAGCTGCGCCCCACCAACGCATCCAGTCCGGTTTCCCAATCGCCGGACCAGATTTTCAGATAATGATCTGCATACTGGCCTGCAAAGCGAATGTAGGAATTGTCGATGCTGTCGATTTCCAACAAATCGGCATCCCCGGGGAAATCCACCTGAATGTGGTAGCAGACCTGCCCCTGCTGGGGCTGGATCTCCTGCTGGGAAAAGGTACGGAAGAAATGGCTGCCGCAGAGCAGCTTGCCAAAGGCAGCCGCCTGATCGCCGGTCAGTTCTACCAACTGGCTGGTGCCGCTTTCCGGTTCCTGCCAAGTGACCGTCACATAGCAATGCTCATCCAGGGTCTTTCCGCCCTCGATTTCCACGCCGGACACATGGACATAGTTCACGCCCAAAAACAACACAGTCAGTCCAATCAACACGCCTAATAATACTGTTCGCATATCGCATTCCTCCTTCCCCTCTCTACCGTCCATTCTAATCGAATCCGCCGTCTATGGCAAGGGAAAAAGCAAAGGGAATTGCAGGCAAAAAAGCAGGCCGTATCGAGTCCTCTCGATACGGCCTGTTTTCGTTCACGAACGGAAGGTTTCCTTCTCTCGCTCAGCCCACGGAGGAGCTGCCGCTGCCGCCGCCGGGATCGGAAACCACCACGGTGATGGTCTTTTTCGCCGCATTGTAGCTGCTGTCGCCGGAGAAGGAGATGGTGATATCGATGGTGCCGGCCTGCTTGGCAACCACGTTGCCGCTGCCGTCCACCATGACGATGGAGGAGTCACCGGAGCTGTAGCTCACAGAGCCCACACCCTTGGCACCCAGATTGACGCTCTGACCCACGGTCAGGTTCAGGGGATTGCCCACAGAAACGGTGATGTTCTGGTCCTGCTTGGGGGCGGCCTGAACGGTAAAGGTGATGCTGGTCACGCTTTCCTTGTAGCCGCTGCCCTCAGGGCAGGTGATGGTGACGATGGCAGTGCCTTCGCCCACGGGAGTCACCACGCCGGAGTCACTGACGGTGACCACGCCGGAGCTGTTGGACACAAACTTCGGGGCGGTGGCATTGCCGGACACGCTGATCTGAGCCGCTGCGCCGCCGACGGTCAAGCTGGTGGCGGTGGCTGCTGCGCTGATCTTCTGATCCTTCAATGCGGCCGCAGACACGGTAAAGGTGACGCTGGTCGTGCCTTCCTTATAGCCGGAGGCAGCCGGGCAGGTGATATAGACCTTAGCGGTACCCACGCCCACCGGAGTCACCACGCCGCTGCTGCTGACGGTGACCACGCCGGAGTTCTCACTGCTGAAGGAGGGGGTGGTGGCATTGCCGGACACGCTGATCTGCACCGCAGAGCCACCGGCGGTCAGGCTGGTGGTGCTGACGGAAGCAGAGATATTCTGAGCCGCAGCCAAAGCACCGGCGGGAACCACACGGACCTTGACCCGATGGCTGCCGGCACGGAAGTTTCGGCTCACCTCGGTGGTGCAGGTGATGGTGGCGGTGCCTTCGGCCACGCCGGTGACCTGATTGTTGTCCACAACCTTCACCACGTCGGACTTGCTGCTCTTGAGCTGACGGGCACCGTCAGAATCGGTGGTGATGCCCAGATTGATGGTCTGACCCACCTCGATGACGTACTCTTCCTGAGCGAAGGTGATGGTGGGAGCCTTGGAGGGCAGCTGATTGGGGCTCATGCCGCCGTAGACCACCACATGAGTGCCAACGCTCACATTGTCATAGATCTTCTTGGCGTTGCTCTTGGTGACACCAACGCAGCCGTGGCTGCCGTTGTAGAGGTAAATGCTGCCGCCGAAGCTGCCACGCCAGGAGGCATCATGGATACCGCAGCCGCCGGAGAAGGGCATGAAGTAATCCACCCAAGCCTTATATCTGGAGCCGTCGGAGTTGGTACCCTGGAGATAACGGCTGTGATCCTTGGCAAAGATCTTGAAGCAACCGTTGGGCGTTCTGGTGTTGTTGGCCACACAGCCGCTGACGATATCGCAGGAAACCACCTGCTTGCCGTCACGATAGACCCACATATGCTGGCTGGTCTGGTCCACTTCCACATAGTTTCCGCCCCAGAAGCCGGCATCGCTGTCGCTCTTGATTGCATAGGTGGCCTCACGGGTGCCGCCCACATTGTCGGTGATGCACTGGAGCATATCGTTGAACAGATGCTCCGTGTCCACGCTGGAGCCGGACTGGGCCACGTTGATGTTAATGGTGCTGCCGCCGGTGGTGCGGAACGGCACGGACTTGCCGGAAGCGCTGTGCTTGCCGCTGATCTCTGCCACATAGTTGCCCAGCAGCTCGGCATCGATGCCCAGCTTCTTTTCCACAGCGTCATAGTAGAACAGCTTGCTCAGCACTTCACGGCTGACGGTTTCGCTGGAAGCCGTGCCGCCTTCGGGTGCGAAGGTGTAGGTCAGGGTCATGCCCAGACGGGCGTTGGCCTCTTCCAGTGCCTTGGCAAGGTCGGGATCATCAGCCTTGATCTCTGCGCTGACCTGGAACAGGGTCATGTCCATGTCCAGCGTGGGCTGCAATTCCACCACAGCCTTCTGAATCTGCTCCTGCACCACATTGGCGTCCATTTTGACGCCGTCGGCATCGGGGGTGATCACATAGGCATCCGCTGCGGCATCATAGGACAAATCGGCGTTTTTCGGTGCATAGGGGTCGATTTCCTGCAGCACGCCGTCCTCGGCGGCGGCATCTGCTGCATCGTCAGCCGCCTGATCTTCCGCAGGTGCTGCGTCGGCGTCTGCTGCGGCATCTCCGTCGGTGGCGCCATCCTCAGCGGGTGCTGCATCGGGATCGGCCGCCTGATCCTCGGCAGGCACAGGCAATTCCATATCAAAATCAGTGCAAACCTGCTCCATCAGAGGGTTCAGCTCCATGGTGTACAGGTCTTCCACCGTAAAGGTCAACTTCTGGTTGTCCTTGCTCTGCTCTTCCAGCAGGCTCTGCAGGTTGGCTTCGGTGTTATAGGCCAGCTGCAACTCTTCGGCAGTGGTGTCATAGGTCTTGCCGTCCATGGTGAACTGGAAGGTATAGCCCTCGATGGCCGCTGCCAGCTTTTCCGCTGCTTCGTCCACCTTCATGCCGGACACATTCTGTCCGTTGATGAGGGTGCCTTCGCCAAAGGTGTCCTTCGTCTTGGAGCCGCAGCCCGTCAGACAAAACAGCAGGCACAGCATGGCTGCCACTGCTACAAGCAGCTTTTTTTGCTTCATCGCTTTCTTTCCTCCCTTGAAAACAGTCCGCGTTTCACGCTGGATTTGTTTCCATCATAGCATATCCCCTCTGAAAAACAAGGAGACACCTGGAATATTAAATAATTATTTATGTTTTCCTTCACTTTGTAACTTTTTACTTCTTTTTTGTAACTTTCCGCTCCAATTTGCGCTTCACGCCGTCAGGCCCCATCACATAGGTGTTGTCCAGCTGACCACGCAGGCCCGCTCTGAAATCCTTCAGATACTCCTCACGCAGTTTTGCCCGCTCGGCCATTTCCGCCGGAGTCAGAGAACCGCTCTTTGCCTTTTTTGCCAGCTCGTTGATGCGAGCCACACGCTCTTCCTGTGTCATTTGGAATTGCTCCTTTCTGATTTCACGCGCCCATTACAGATAGCGCTCTACGGTAAGATTGATGCGTCCTTTTCGGCTCAGTCCGCCCACCTCAGTGACTCGGAACTTGCCCAGACCCCGACAGGAAATGACATCGCCCTCTTTGACGGGGCAGTCGGATTTACTGGTATCCTGCCAGTTAAGAGCACACCGATGCTCTGCGATCAGCTGGGACGCCTTGCTGCGAGAGATGGAAAAGCCCACCGACACCACGCTGTCCAGCCGCATAGCTGCCACCGTGTCCCGCAAAACCTTGGTTTCCTGCTTTGGAACTTGAATTTCTGCCAGCGGCAGACGGCTCACCTTCAGCTTGATCCGTCCGGCAGAGTTGAAGCTGTCCTTCAAAAACTCCGCCACGGTGGCCAGAACCACCAGATCACAGCTGTTTTCACCCACAAGGATGTCGCCCACCGTGTCACGGCGCACGCCCATGCCCATGAGGGCGCCCAAAAAGTCCCGATGGGTCAGCGTGTCCTCCCGAAACCACGTGCATCTGAGCAGCGACAGCGATTCCTCCGGCTGAACCATCTCCTCTTCCATCCAGTCCGGCAAAAACAGCAAACACCGCCGCTCCGCCTCGGGATAGCCGCCCTCAGTGAGATAACGGGGCATCCCGGCCGAGCGGAGCATCTGCTCCGCAGTGATCCGCTCTCTGGGCGAGAGGAAGGGGGTTGCGGTACACTCCTGCCGGCGCTGTGCCGCCTCCATGCGGTCCAGCACTTGGGACAGCAGGATGCGCTCCTCACCATCGGACGCAAACCGGTCCAGCAAAACTCGTTTTTCCATTGGGACCTCCCTCATCCTCGTTCCACGCTCAAATAATAGTCTAACATTTTGATTATAGTGATTTCTTTTCTATTATGCAACTATCCCGCGCGAAAACACTGTTTTTTCTGTCAAATGAAAAAATCAACTGTTCTTTGGCTTCAAAAAATCGTATGCTATCCCTAATCACAACCGCCGGACTCCGCTTGGCGTGTCCTTGTGGATAACACGGAACCCGCCGAAGGGTCTCCGGCACGGAACAGAGCATATCAACAGAATTTGTGCCGCAAACCACCGATTCCACCCAAATTCTCCCCATTGTGGATGTCATTTCTCCACAATGAGTGCTATCCTTCCATTCGAAAGCAAAGGAGGCCACGTCTATGAATCAAACAGCCACAGGAAAACTGATTGCCCAAAAGCGCAAAGCGCACAACCTCACCCAAGAACAGCTGGCAGAGAAGCTGGGCTTATCCAATAAGACCATTTCAAAATGGGAAACCGGAAAATGTATGCCGGATTACAGCATCGTCAAGCCGCTGTGTGAAGTCTTCGAAATCACCATTGCAGAACTGATGGATGGAGCAGAAGCCACGGAACGAAGTGTACGCACCTATGACGAGGATCAAATCCTGGAACTGCTTCAGCGCACCCAAGCATTGGAACGACAACAGAAACGGCTGTACAGTTTTTTGCTGATGATCCTTGGTCTTGCCTTGCTGGCGCTTTCCTTTGCCTTCGGCGGCTCCCCCGTTCAGGATCTGCTCTCCGGCCTGTTTTTGAGCCTGTCCGTGGCTGAACTGCTGGTGGGTGTTTATCTCATCGGAACCACACTGCATCACGAAAAATGCCGTCCCGACCAGTAAAAAGAACCCAACGGCTCCGCCCAAACAGGCGGAGCCGTTTTCACTGCAAAAAAGACACCCCCGACGCCGAAGCGCCGGGGGTGTAACTGTACGGATAAAAGGGGTCTATGCGAAAAGCCGTTCTTACAGCTTGGTCAGCTGCTCGAAGTGCTCGTACTTCTTCTCAGCATCGCTCTGAGCCTGAGCATACAGGTCCTGAGCGCGATCAGGGAAGGTACGCTCCAGAGAAGCGTAACGAGTCTCGC
>SAMEA104404100__coassemble_1909_pt1 | contig 17174 bp, 16 predicted proteins | sample SAMEA104404100__metabat2_low_PE_082 | metagenome-assembled genome bin SAMEA104404100 (sample SAMEA104404100) | Balaenoptera acutorostrata
CAGCACCAATGAAGTGGAACCCGGCGAACCTATGACGGTTTCCGAAATTTACGCCGCCTACTCCAACAGCGTGGTGGGCATTGAGGTTTCCACCCCCACCGGTTCCGGTGCAGGCACTGGTTTCGTCATCACGGAGGACGGCTATATCGTCACCTGCCACCATGTCATCGACGGTGCTGAGGACATTTCCGTCACCTTCCCTGACAACACCAGCCTTCCCGCACAGCTGGTCGGCAGCGATGCCGACAACGATCTGGCTGTGCTGAAGATTGATGCCACCGGCCTGCCCACTGTGGTTCTGGGCGACTCCTCCAAGCTGAATGTGGGTGACACTGTCACCACCATCGGCAACGCTCTGGGCACCCTCTCCAATACCACCACCACCGGCATCGTGTCCGCTCTGGACCGTGCTATCAGCACCTCTGACGGCATTGTGATGAATGTGCTTCAGACCAACTGCACCGTGAACAGCGGCAACTCCGGCGGCCCTCTCTTCAACCAGTACGGCGAAGTGATCGGCATTGTCAACGCCAAGTACTCCAACTCCGGCACTTCCACCGCTGCCAGCATCGAGGGCATCGGCTTCGCCATCCCCTACAACGATGTGCAGAAGAAGGTCACCGACCTGATGGAATACGGCTATATCACCGGCAAGCCCTCTCTGGGCATCACCGTGTCCACCGTTTCTCCTCTGGACGAACAGCGCTTTAATATGCCTGTGGGCGCCTATGTCAACTCCATTGTCCCCGGCTCCTGTGCAGAAACTGCCGGTGTGAAGCAGGGCGACATCATCACCGGTGTGGATGGCTCCGACATCACCACCTTCGAGGAACTGGTCAACGCAAAGAACCGTCACTCTGCCGGCGATGAGATGAAGCTCACGATCTGGCGTGGCGGTGAGACCATCGAGATCACTGTGGTGCTAGATAAGCTGGCGCCTCAGAAGGACACTCCCGCTCAGGACAATACCCAGCCCCAGCAGCCGCCTCAGCAACAGCAGCCTCAGCAGACCCAGCCCAACAATCCCCCCTCCATGGAGGACTTCTTCAACTACTGGTTCGGCCACAATGGCGGCTCTTGGTAACCTGATTTCATTCTTCTCTCCTCTTTGACGAAAGGGCTGAGCGCATCTGCGCCCAGCCCTTTCCATTTGTCTGTTCGATTAACCTGCCGTCACCTGCTGCAGCAGCAAGAGCAGGGCAAATCCCGGCACACCCAGTACCCCCAGCACCGCTGCATTGACCAAGTTGATCCCCAGCGTGATTCCTGTCCAGCCGGAACACTGAGCCAACACCGCCAGCACCGCACCGCCCAATGCCGTTCGGGCCAGCAGCTTTACCCCTTTCCAGAGCCACTTCCGAAACAGGATCACGCCGATGATCACCGCTGAAAGCACACTGACCAATAATTGAAGGTTCACCTTCGTCCCACCTCTTCCCCATCCAGTCCTTTTCGCACCTTGAGCAGATAGGAATACTGGGACTGTCGGGCGTTGATTTCATAGATCCATGCGTCCACCAAGTCCGGATCACTGACCCGGTTAAATCCCTCATAGGCCTGCCGCAGCAGCCGTCCGGACTCCTCCAACTCCTGTTCCAGCACCCAACGGCGCTCTTCTGTACCTGGATGCTTCTTCCCATGTTTTTTCATCCCGTCCGCTCCTTCCAATGGATTGTACTGCTTATTGTGGACAAATATGCGTACATTCAGCCAGCGTCAGGGATAGTTTTCCCCATTTGGGACACAATATCAGCACAGTGGCAGCCGCTGCTGTGGAATAAAGCCGTCCATTTTCCCCATTTGAACGGCGTGCAGGGAGAAACTCGTTGAGTTTCTCCCTGTGTTGTATTATAATATGTGTGTTTTTATCTGAGAGGTGAACTTTCATGAGTTATCAGAGTACATTAGATTACATACATAAAGTGCAGTGGCGTGGACAGAAGCCCGGCCTTGATCGCATCATTCCCCTGTTGGAATTTCTGGGCAATCCCCACAAGCGGCTGAAATTTGTCCACATCGGCGGCACCAATGGCAAGGGCAGCACCTCCGCCATGGTGGAGAGCGTTCTGCGGAACGCAGGCTATCACACCGGTCTGTACACCTCCCCCTTCATCAATCGCTTTAACGAGCGCATCCGTGTCAACGGAAAAGAAATCGGGGACGAGGAATTGGAAGAACTGGTGGACACCATCCGTCCCTTTGCCGACACCATGGAAGACCTTCCCACGGAATTTGAGTTGATCACCGCCGTCGCTATGGCCTATTTTGCCCAGCGCAACTGCGACATTGTGGTGATGGAAGTGGGTCTGGGCGGCGAATTTGATGCCACCAATGTGATTCCCTGTCCGGAAGTGGCCGTTTTGACTGCCATCGGTCTGGATCACACCGCTGTGCTTGGCCCCACCATTGCCGACATCGCCCGCACTAAGTGCGGCATCATCAAGCCCGGCTGTGATGTGGTAAGCTACGGTCACGAGCCGGAAGCAGACCAGGTCATTGAGGAAGTCTGTGCCCAGAAGGATGCCAAACTCTGGCCGGTGGATTTCAACCGTCTGACCTCCAAGGAAGTCACACTGGACCACCGCACCTTCGACTACGGCCCCTTCACCGACCTGAAACTGCCGCTGCTGGCTAAGTATCAGCCGAAAAATGCCGCTGTTGCCATCACGGCACTGACCGCACTGGCACACAGAGGCTGGCACATCACCCCTGAGAACATCCACGATGGTCTGGAAGCCGTGGAATGGCCCGGCCGCTTTGAGCTTCTGGGACAGCACCCCACCTTCCTGCTGGACGGCAGTCACAATCCACAGGGCATGGCCGCCACGGTGGAAAGCTTGCAGGAGCTGTTCCCCGGTGAGAAATTCGTGTTCCTGCTGTCCATGATGGCAGACAAGGATGTTGACTCCATGCTCCAGCTGCTGCTGCCGTTGGGCGAGCAGTTCTTCACCGTCACCGCCAACATCTCCCGGGCAATGCCTGCACAGGAACTGGCAGAGAAATTGAAGGCACTGGGCGCACAGGCAGAAAGCTGCTCCTCTATTCAGGAGGGCGTGCGTGCCGCAGAAGGTGCTGCCGGCTTTGACGGCAGAGTCTGCGCTCTGGGCACCCTCTACTTCTCCTGCGATGTGAGAACCGCATTCCAATCCACCTGACATCTGAAAATTAGCAATCCTAGCGGCAGTCTTGCAAAAGACTGCCGCTATTTTGCACTCTATCTCTTCATAAACTATTTACATCTCCGTCTATTGACATATGTTGGGGGTAGTGCTATATTATCTTTAGCACTTGAGGATAGCGAGTGCTAAGACATTGTAAAGGAGGAAATAAAATGGAATTGACCGAACGCCGGCGCAAGATTCTTCGCACCATCGTGGAAAGTTACATCTCCACCGCAGAACCCATTGGCTCCAAGGCTATTGCAGAGCGTGCCGGTCTGACCTGTTCCTCCGCCACCATCCGAAACGAGATGGCAGAGCTGGAACGGCTGGGACTTTTGGTTCAGCCCCACACCTCCTCCGGCCGCATCCCGACCCCTGCCGGGTATCGCTTCTATGTCAATGAATTGATGGAGGAGCACACCCTCAGTATGCAGGAAACGCAGACCATCAACAATCAGATGCATCTGAAGATGGCTGAACTGGATCGGGTCATTGATCAGGCTGGACGCATGGTGAGTCAACTCACCAACTACCCCGCGTTCGCAATGGCAGATCGCCGTCAGCAGGCTACCATCACCCGCTACGATCTGCTTATGGTGGATCAAAACAGTTTCATCATTGTAGTTATGACCAACCTAAATGTGGTCAAGAATAAGTTGGTGAAGCTGCCGACCGATGTCAACGAACCGCAGCTCCAGCTGCTGAACACCCTGCTGAACACCTCGTTCGTCGGCAAGACCGCCGATGAGCTGAGTCCGGAGCTGATGCACATGGCGGAAAAAGCTGTGGGCAGCGCCTATGGGCTTATCTCCTTGGTCGTGTCCTTCGCCATGGAAGTACTTGAGGACGCAGGACGCTCCGTTCACACCTCCGGTGCCAACCGGATCTTGGAGCACAGCGAATATCAGGACGTGGACAAAGCCCACGACCTGCTGAGTTATCTAGAAAATCCCGAGCTGACCCAGCTGCCCCGAGCCATGGGTGACAGCGACACCACCATCCTCATCGGTCCGGAAAATGTTTCCGAGGCCTTGAAGGACACCAGCGTGGTCATGGCCAGCTACGATATCGGCGAAGGGATGCGCGGCGTCATCGGCGTGGTGGGACCCACCCGCATGGATTACGCCAAAGTCACCGCTCGCCTGAACTATTTCGCCGAGAGTCTGAGTAAGATGTTCGGCAAGGGAGAATCGGAACTGCCTGAGCGCAAGCCGGCACCTGCTTTGCAGGCTCCCAATGAGAAATCCGACGACACCCAACACTAAGGAGGTTCCCAAATGAATCAGAATCCGGAAACTGCCGCCGAGGAAGTAAAGGAGCAGACCGCCGAAGAAACGGTCGCAGAAGAGACCGCCGAGGCCACTGCTGAAACTCCCACCGAAGAAGCTTCTGATCTGCAGACCGAGTTGGACAAAGCCAAAGAGGCTCTCTCCCAGCAGGAAACCCAGTATCAGTATCTGGCAGCAGAGTATGATAACTTCCGCCGCCGCAGCGCCAAGGAAAAGACCGATGCCTATTCCAAGGCCAAGGGCGATGCCGCACTGGCTTTCCTGCCGGTGTTCGACAACCTGCAGCGTGCGCTTGCAGCACCTTGTGCTGACCCCGCCTATGCCAAGGGCGTGGAGATGACCATGACTCAGCTCCGTCAGGTGCTGGAAAGCCTGGACATCACCGAGATCCCAGCTCTGGGCGAGCAGTTCGACCCCAACATGCACAACGCTGTGATGCATGTGGACGACGAGTCCGTGGGCGAGAACACCATCGTGGATGTGTTCCAGTCCGGCTTCCGCATGGGCGAGAAGGTCATCCGCTTCTCCATGGTCAAAGTGGCCAACTAATCTTGTATTCAATCATCTATCTTATATAGGAGGAAATTATTATGTCTAAAATCATCGGTATCGACCTGGGTACTACTAACTCTTGTGTCGCAGTTATGGAAGGCGGCGAGTCCGTCGTCATCACCAACGCAGAAGGCAACCGTACCACCCCCTCTGTCGTCGCTTTCTCCAAGGACGGCGAGCGCATGGTGGGTCAGGTCGCTAAGCGTCAGGCCATCACCAACCCCGACCGCACCATCAGCTCCGTCAAGCGTGAGATGGGCACCGACTACAAGGTGGACATCGACGGTAAGAAGTTCACTCCTCAGGAGATCTCCGCTATGGTGCTGCAGAAGCTGAAGTCCGACGCTGAGGCCTATCTGGGCCAGCCCGTCACCGAGGCTGTCATCACCGTTCCCGCTTACTTCACCGACGCTCAGCGTCAGGCTACCAAGGACGCAGGCAAGATCGCCGGTCTGGAAGTCAAGCGTATCATCAACGAGCCCACCGCTGCTGCTCTGGCTTACGGTGTGGATAAGGAAACTGCTCAGAAGGTCATGGTTTATGACCTGGGCGGCGGCACCTTCGACGTGTCCATTCTGGAAATCGACGACGGCGTCATCGAGGTTCTGGCTACTGCCGGTAACAACCGTCTGGGCGGCGACGACTTCGACCAGTGCGTCATGGAATACATGGCTGCTGAGTTCCGCCGTGAGACCGGTATCGACCTGTCCGGCGACAAGGTCGCTATGCAGCGTCTGAAGGAAGCTGCTGAGAAGGCTAAGATCGAGCTGAGCGGTGTCACCACCTCCAACATCAACCTGCCTTATATCACTGCTGACGCCACCGGCCCCAAGCATCTGGAAATGACCCTGACCCGTGCAAAGTTCAACGAGCTGACCAACCATCTGGTGCAGGCCACCATGGGCCCCGTCCGTCAGGCTCTGAGCGATGCAGGTCTGGACGCCAGCGAGCTGTCCAAGGTCCTGCTGGTCGGCGGTTCCAGCCGTATCCCCGCTGTTCAGGATGCTGTTAAGAACATCACCGGCAAGGAAGGCTTCAAGGGCATCAACCCCGACGAGTGCGTGGCCATGGGTGCTGCTCTGCAGGGCGGCGTTCTGAAGGGCGACGTCAAGGGCCTGCTGCTGCTGGACGTCACTCCCCTGTCTCTGGGCATTGAAACCATGGGCGGTGTGTTCACCAAGCTGATCGAGCGTAACACCACCATCCCCGTGAAGAAGAGCCAGATCTTCTCCACCGCTGCTGACAACCAGACCTCCGTTGAGGTCCATGTCCTGCAGGGTGAGCGTGAGATGGCTGCTTACAACAAGACTCTGGGCCGCTTCCATCTGGACGGCATTGCTCCCGCACGCCGCGGCGTGCCTCAGATCGAGGTTACCTTCAACATCGACGCCAACGGCATCGTGACTGTTTCCGCTAAGGATCTGGGCACCGGCAAGGAGCAGAATATCACCATCACTTCTTCCTCCAACCTGAGCAAGGAAGACATCGACAAAGCTGTCGAGGAAGCCGCTCAGTACGCTGCTGAGGACGCAAAGCGCAAGGAAGAGGTCGACGTCCGCAATCAGGCTGACCAGATGGTCTACCAGTGCGATCAGACCGTCGCCGAGCTGGGTGACAAGATCTCCGCTGACGAGAAGGGTCAGATCGAGACCGCTAAGACCAAGCTACAGGATGCTCTGAAGGGCACCGACACTGACGCCATCAAGGCTGCTACCGAAGAGCTGACCAAGGTGTTCTACGACATCTCCTCCAAGCTCTATCAGCAGACCGGCGCTCAGGGCGCTCCCACTGGTGATCCCACCGGCGCTGCTGGTGCTGCTGGCAACAACGCTGGCACTCAGGACTACTATGACGCCGACTACGAAGTCGTGGACGACGACAAGGACAACAAGTAAGATCGGAAACTGTGGGCGGGGTGCTCTCACCCCGCCGTTTCCGTCCGTCTTTCTAAAATCTTTCTCACAAGAAGGTGAGTTGTTACATGGCTGAAACAAAACGTGATTATTACGAGGTGCTGGGCGTTGACCGCTCTGCATCCAACGACGAAATTAAAAAGGCCTACCGTAAGCTGGCCAAGAAGTATCACCCTGACCTGAACCCCGGCGACAAGGAAGCAGAGGCAAAGTTCAAGGAGATCAATGAAGCTTACGAGGTGCTGTCTGACAGCGACAAGCGCGGCCGTTATGACCAGTTCGGTCATGCCGGTGTGGATCCCAACTTCGGTGCCGGCGGATATGGCGGCGGTGCTGGCGGATTCGACGACTTCGACATCGGAGACATCTTCTCCTCCTTCTTTGGAGGCGGATTCGGCGGCGGTGGTCGTCAGCGCAACCCTAATGCTCCCATTCCCGGTGAGGATCTCCGTGCCCGTCTGGTGCTGAGCTTTGAAGAGGCCTGCTTTGGCTGCGAAAAGGAAATCAGCATCAACCGTGTGGAAACCTGCTCCGATTGTAAGGGTTCCGGCTGTGAGCCCGGCACGACCGCTGAAGTGTGCCCCGATTGCCACGGCACCGGTTATGTGCAGGTCCAGCGCCGCACCATGCTGGGTGTCATGAGCACCTCTCAGCCCTGCGATCATTGTAAGGGCAAGGGCAAGATCATTCATCAGCCCTGCAAGGCCTGCCACGGCGCAGGTGCAATCCGCAGAGCCAGAAAGATCAATGTCAAGATTCCTGCTGGTGCTGATACCGGCAATGCCTTCTCCCTCCGTGGTCAGGGTCATGCCGGCGCAAACGGCGGTCCTGCCGGCGATCTGATTGTCATGGTGGAGGTCCGTCCCCATCCCTTCTTCCGCAGAGATGGCAGCAATGTCCTCATGGAGAAGGAAATTTCCTTCGTGGAAGCCGCTCTGGGCGCAGAGCTGGAGATTCCCACCATCGACGGCAAGGTGCGCTACAAGCTGCCTGCCGGAACTCAGACCAACACCACCGTCCGTCTGCGTGGTCAGGGCATCCCCAACCTCAACGGTCGTGGCAGAGGTGACCAGTATGTCACCTTCCAGGTCAAGGTTCCCACCAGCCTGACCGATGTTCAGAAGGAAGCCCTGCATCGCTTCGACAAGGCAATGCGTGGCGAGCCGCTGGACACCAGCGAGCCGACCTTCGGCAAGGGCAGAGGTCTCTTCGAGAAGGGCAAAAAGAAGAAATAAGCCGGTTTCCGGTTCATTCAGGGCAGCACCGATGGTGCTGCCCTTCTTTTCTGCGCTCCGTTTCGAAAAATGTTGTTAAGCGCCATGTTTTTTTCATCTCAACAGTGGAAATGAAAGAAAAATATGTTATACTTGATGTGGATTTGTACTATATCTGAATTGAGGTGTTTGTATGTACTATGCCGACAGCCACACCCACTCCATCATCTCCCGGGACAGCGAAGCGCCTCGGGCCGATATGGCAAAGGGTGCCATTGACGCCGGTATCTCCGAGATCTGCTTCACAGATCATTACGACATTCTGGATATCGACGGCAGCTACAATCCTCATTTTGACTGGGAACCGGTGCGACTGGAGCAGCAGAAGGCACAATCCGCCTGGGGTGATCGGATCAAGATTCGCTCCGGCATTGAAATTGGCAATGTCCCCACCGATTTTGAATGCGGTGATCGGGTTCAGCAGGAGCCTGGTCTGGACTTTGTCATCTGCTCCGTCCATAACCTCACCGCTGACGCCGGCGGAATGGATTTTTACGATTTCCGTTATAAAGACCCCGACACCTGCTATGCCCATCTGGACAACTATTTCAAAACCATGATGGCCAGCGCTCAGTGGGGGCATTTCGACACCTTCGGTCACATTCCTTATCCTCTGCGCTATATGCGGGATCGGGATGGTCAGGACGTCAATCTGGACCGCTATCAGGAGCAGATCCGTGAGATTTTGAAGGTCATCATTTCCAAGGGCAAGGGTGTTGAGGTCAACACCAAGAACTGGTCTGACCGCATTGAGCAGGACTACTTCTCTCTGATGACCACCTATCACGAGTTGGGCGGCGAAGTCGTCACCGTGGGCAGCGATGCCCATTTTCCCTCTGCTGCGGGTGCTCACATTCCCCGTGTCTACGATATGCTTCAGCACATCGGCTTCCGCTATGTGGCCGCATTCGAAGCACGTCAGCCCCACTTTATCTCTCTGAACGGCTGACAGGGACTTTTCTACGAAATAACAACAAAGCACAGCCCCTTTGATGTATCGTCTATGGGGCTGTCCTTCTGTTTTCAGAATAAATCAAAGGAATTAAACTATGGATATCAAAACCAAATTGCAGCAAATCTGTCAGGGCTTCCGGATTCAAGGGGAGTTCATCGGATTTGATCATATCAAGGTCGGCAATGTGAACCAGACCTATCAGGTCCGCTTCCGCAAGGACAACGGCATTGAAAAGGACTACATTGTTCAGGAGGTCAACACCTACGCCTTCCGCCGCCCCAAAGAAGTCATGCACAACATCGACTTGGTGACGGAGCATATTCGTGCCAAAAAGCCCGGTCAGGTGGCACTGCACTTCCACCACACAGAAGATCGGCTCACCTACATCTTCGACAAGGACGGCTTCTGGCGCCTTTGCAACTACATCCCCTCCAACACCTTCAGTGTCTGCACTGATGAGTCTGTCCTGCGGGGCACAGCAGAGGCTTTCGGCGAATTTCAGCAGCTGCTGGCCGATTTTGACGCCACTCAGCTCTATGAAACCATCTACCATTTCCACGACACCCCGCATCGTCTGGCTGACCTCTTCCAGAGCGCACACACCGATCCTATGGGACGAGCCGAGGAGATTCAAGCCGAACTGGAGTATGTCCACTCCATTGCGGAACAGGCCTGCACCCTCTCCTACCTTCGGCAGGACGGCAAGCTGCCTATCCGTGTCACCCACAATGACACCAAGATCAACAACGTGCTGTTCGACCCCAACACCCATCAGCCGGTGGCTGTGATCGATCTGGACACGGTGATGCCCGGTCTGATTGCCCACGATTTCGGCGATGCCATCCGCTCCGCCGCCAACCCCGTCGGCGAGGACTGCACGGATCTGAGCAAAGTGGACTGTGATTTGAACGTGTTCCGCACCTTTACCATGGGCTTTTTGAGCAAGACTGCCGCCATTCTGACTCACCATGAGCTGCAAACACTGGTTCTCAGCCCCTTTGTGCTGGCGGTGGAATTGGGCAGCCGCTTCCTCGATGACTATTTGCAGGGCAATCACTACTTCCACATTGACTACCCCACCCACAACTTGGTGCGTGGCCGCTGCCAGCTGGAACTTTCCAAGCGTATCTTGGAGAAGATGCCCCAGATGGAGGCCATTGTGAAGGAATGCTACGAACAGGTGATGCAGCATCCTAATGCAAGCACTTCCCCGCTGAAATTCACCATTTAACCCCAAAAAACAACACCCGTGCAAGCATTGCACGGGTGTTTTCCTTTGCTCAGAGCAATTTGAACCAGCTGCGGCGGCACTCAATGACGCCGTCTTTACAGAGTTTGCCGATTTCCGTGGACATGGCACTGCGTTCCACGCAGAGGTAACGGGCCAGCTGCTGGCGGTCCAGTTCAATGGTGAATTCCCGACTGCCCTGACGGTTAGCCTCCTCCACAAGGTAGGCCATCAGCTTTTCTCGGGTGGTTCTTTGGGACAGCAGATAGGTCTGCTGCTGACTCTTCAAACTCTCCCGTGCCACCAGATGCATCAGGTTTCGGGCCAGTCGCTTATGATAGGAGCAGGAGTGATCACAGGTGGACATGACACGGCGGCAGTCCAGTCGCAGCACCACGCTGTCCTCCGCCGCCACAGCCCTCACAGGCAGCGCAGAAAGGCCCGCACAGGCATACAGGTATCCAAACATCTCGCTCTGGTTTGCCGTCTGTACAAGCCGCACCCAGCCTAGCACATCCTCCTCCTGCACTTCCACTTGTCCCCGCAGCACCACCCAGAGATGCTCCGCCTTCTCTCCACAGGAAAACACCGTTTCTCCGGCTTGGACTTCCAACAGCTTCGGTCGAAGGCAATTCATCACTTGGGTGATTTCTTCCCACTCGATGCCTTCAAACAGCGGGCAGTCCAGCAATGTCTGTTTATACTTTCTCATACCCATCTCCCTCTCTGTTGTTTTTGCAACATCTTACTGCTACTATATGCTTCCGCTTTTGACCCGTCAACCTATTTCGCCGTTTTCCGACAGCTTCCTCCTTTTCCCGCATTGATTGACGCTATTTTTCAAAAAAGCTATAATGGGATACGATATGTTAACCACCCACTTCAGACCGCTGTTTGTATCACAGCAAGGATATTTGCCTATGAATCAACCTCGTACCAAACTGCTTTGGCAGCTTTTTTCCACCTTTTTCACCATCGGTCTCTTCACCTTCGGCGGCGGCTATGCCATGCTGCCCCTCATTATGCGTGAGGTCGTCCATCACCATCAATGGATGAAGGAGGATGAGATTCTGGAAATGACCGCCATTGCAGAGTCTACCCCCGGTCCTATCGCCATCAACTCCGCCACCTTTGTGGGACAGCGGATGGCAGGCTTTTCCGGCGCACTGGCCGCCACCACCGGTGTGGTACTGCCCAGCTTTACCATCATTCTGCTGCTCTCTCAGGTGCTGGACACCTTCTCCCACCTGCCCGCGGTGGCTTACGCCTTTATTGGCGTGCGAGCCGGTGTGCTGGCTCTGATTTTCCACACGCTCTGGAAGATGGCAAAAAAAGTGGAGCGCAGCACCTTCCCCATGCTGATTGCCGCTCTGGCTTTTCTAGGCGCCGGCATTCTCGGTCTGAATGCCATCCTCGTGCTGCTGTGCTGTGCTATTTTCGGCTATATTGTGTTTCTCACCAAGGATAAGGAGGCAAAGGCATGATCTTTCTGGATTTGTTTTGGACCTTCTTCAAAATTGGTCTGTTTACCTTCGGCGGCGGCTATGCCATGCTGCCCCTGATTCAATCCGCTGTGCTGGAACACGGCTGGATGGAAAATGAAATGCTGGTCAACTTCGTTGCCGTCAGCGAAAGTACCCCCGGCCCCTTTGCCATCAACATGGCCACCTTTGTCGGCTCTACTATGGGCGGTTTTCTTGGGGCGCTCTGCGCCACCCTTGGTGTCGTGCTGCCCAGCTTTATCATCATCCTGCTGATTGCCCGCTGCTTTTCCAAATTCCGCTCCAGCAAGCCCATGCGGGGCATTATGTACGGCTTGAAACCAGCCGTCGTGGGCATGATCGGCTCCGCTCTGCTCTCCGTGGCTGGCACGGTCTTTTTCCCGGCCGGATTCTCTCTGAGCGTCTTTACTACCCCCCTTTTCTATGTTTCTCTCTCCATTTCTGTGGTGATGATTCTGCTCGCCGTCAAAAAGGTGCATCCCATCCTGATCATTGCCCTGTCCGCTGTGCTTGGCATTGCGGCTGGCTATGCCCTGCATCTGCCGGTATAAGCAAAGCATGGAAAAATATGTCAGTTCTCCACGCATTGACATAGAATAATCTGAATGCTATCATGCTTTCAACCCATCGGATTTGACAAATTTTCACCGATGCGTCCTCGTTTCAGAGAAAGAAGGTTTTACAATGAATGACCTTTATTCCAGTGCAAAAGCACAGCTGCCCGCCCTTGTGGAACTTCGCCGTTGGTTTCACCGCCATCCGGAGCTTTCCATGCAGGAAGTTCAGACTGCACAGCGCATTGAGCAGGAATTAGATCAGCTTGGCATCACTCACACCCGTGTCGGCAAAACCGGCGTACTGGGTGTCATCCGTGGAAACCAGCCCGGTTCCCATGTGATTGCCCTTCGGGCAGACATCGATGCACTCCCCATTCAGGAAACCGCTTCTGTCCCCTACTGCTCTCAGACCGACGGCGTGATGCACGCCTGCGGTCACGATGCACACACCACCTGTCTGCTGGGTGCTGCAAAGCTGCTGTCCGAAGCACAGGACCTGTTTGGCGGTGAAGTGCGGCTGATTTTCCAGCCCGGCGAAGAAATCGGTCAGGGCGCAGAGGACTTTATCTCCGCCGGTGCTTTGAAAGGTGTGGAGCGTGTCTTTGGACTGCACACCGCCCATGAAATCCCCGCCGGAACCGTCAGCATCACCCCCGGCATCAACAACGCCGCTGTGGATCAGTTCCGCATTGTGATTCAGGGCAAGGCCGCCCATGTGTCCACCCCTCAGTTGGGTGCGGATGCAGTTTACATCGGCAGTCTGATCGTCAACGCAGTACAGGCACTGGTCACCCGCCGTTCTTCTCCCGTAGAGCCGGTTTTGGTGGGCATCGGTTCCTTCCACGCAGGCACGACTTACAACGCACTGGCGGACTCTGCCGTGCTGGAAGGCACGACTCGCACCATCACCAAGGAAATGCGCCAGCAGCTGCGCCGTGACATCGACACCCTGTGCCAGCAGACTGCCCAGCTTTACGGCGGCACTGCTGAGGTGCAGTGGACCGGCATTTGCTCCGCACTCTGGAACGACGCTCAGGTCTGTCGGGAAGCAGTGAACGCTTTGACCAAATTGCTGCCCGATGTCACCTTCCGTCAGGATCGTCCTCTCTCCCTTGCCGGAGATAACTTTGCAGAGCTGAACCAGACCATTCCCGGCGCATACGCCTATCTGGGCTCCGGCAATCCAGACAGACCGAACACCCTGAACCCCGCCCATAACGGCAACTTCAATCTGGATGAGGACACCCTCGCCATCGGTGCTGCACTCTACGCAGGCTATGCCAAAGGCTGGCTCAATAAGGAGGTGGCACCGTGAAAGTCCCACTGCGCTACCAAATCTCAGAATTCGACTGCGGCCCAACCTCTCTGCTCAATGCGGTCAGCTATCTCTTTGAGCAGGATGAGATTCCACCGGATGTGATTCGCCGCATTATGCTCTACTGCTTGGACGGATACGGCGCCGACGGCTACGACGGCCGCTCCGGCACCACCTCGCTCTGCATGATGTTTCTGAGCAACTGGTTCAATAACTACGGCCGCACTGGTCACTTGCCCATCCGCAGTGAGTTTATGACCGGCGAGCAGGTCTATTTCACGCCGGAGCATCCCATCTGTCAGGCTCTGCGGGACGGCGGTGTAGTGGTCACCCGAGTCTTTCTGGATGTGCCCCACTATGTGCTGCTGACCAAGGTGGAAGAGGACCGGATCTACCTCTTTGACCCCTACTACTGGGAGGAGCCTTTTGAAGACCCGGAAGTGCGAATGGTAGACGATCACCCCTTCTCCTATAACCGAATTGTCCCCTTCCGTGTGCTCAATGATTTCTCAGAAAAGGACTACTGTATGGGTCCATACCACTGCCGTGAAGCACTGCTTCTGTTCAACACAAATCCAGAAAATGCCAAAAAATATTCCCCGATGGCCTGAGTCATCGGGGTTTTTTCTGCCTAAGCAAGTATTTCGCTTCTGGACTTGTGTTTTCCCAAGCGATAGTCTATAATTTAGCCAACCATATCCACAACCTGTTTTTGACGAGGTGATTATAATGAGCAAACGTTTCCAACTTTCCTGTGAGTCCACGGTGGACCTGCCCTACTCCTACATCAACGGACGAGGAATCTCTGTCCTGTTTTACACCTATTCCATCGGCGATCAGGTCTACGAGGACGATATGTGCCGTGATCCCAAGGCACTGGACCAGTTTTATCAGTTCATTTCCGAAGGCAATCTGCCCTCTACTTCGCAGATCAACACCTTCCGCTACACCGAGTATTTCCGGGAACTGCTGGCGAAGGGCGATGTGCTCCATCTGGCCTTTGGCTCCGGCATGACTCCTTCCGTCAACAACGCCAAGGAGGCTGCCGCTCAGGTGCAGAAGGAGTTCCCCGACCGCAAGATCATCGTGCTGGACTCTTACGCCAGCTGCGGTGGCTACGGTCTGCTGGTGGATGACGCCGCCGACCGTTGGGAGGCCGGTCAGTCCATCGATGAAGTGGCTGCTTGGGCCGAAGCCAACTGCAAAAAGATCTATCACCAGTTCTATGCCACCGATTTGAAGCACTTCCGCCGTGGCGGCCGTGTTTCCGGTCCGACTGCTGCCATCGGCACGGTGCTTGGCATCTGCCCCACCATGTGTCTGGACGACATGGGCAAGATTTACGCCTACGGCAAGGCTCGTGGCAAGAAGGCCGCTGTCAAAGAGTTGATGCGTGTGCTGGAAGAGAACGTTCGGAACGGCAAGGATTATGACGGCAAGTGCTTTATCAACCACTCTCACTGCCCTGAGGACGCTCAGGTGGTGCTGGAGCAGTTCAAGGCATTTATGCCGAATGCCACCTTCCGTGTGGAAGAGATCGGCACGATCATCGCTTCTCACACTGGTCAGGGCACAGTGGCTGTGTTCTTCTGGGGCGACGAAGACCGTCCCGGCCGCAAAAACTAACGAAAACACCAAAAGCGGGAGTTCCTTTGAACAAAGGAACTCCCGCTTCTCTTTTATGCCAGCGCATCTGCAATGGCATCCAAATTTTCCTCGCTGTATTCCAACTCCGCTGACCAGCGGCGCAGATGTTCCACCCGATCCTCCAGCGTCAAGGTTCCCTTGCGCTTCAAGGTCAGGTGGTAGAGTCCACCCAGCAGACGAATTGAAAACACGCCAAACCGCAGGGCAAAGTCCTCCTCCCAGCGGCTCAGGCCCCAAGAGAGGTAGTAGCGAAACAGGATGTACCAGAGCAAATGCTCTCCGTCCCGATCCCATTCCTGCCGCCATGCGGTATCCGGAAGGTGAACTAGCGCCTTGAGGTCTGTTTTCCAGCTTTCCTCCAAGCCTTCCAGCCCCAAAAGCAGCTCCACATCCTCAGCAGGGGTGCGCTGCGTCAACGCTATGCCGCAGAGAGAACAGGCTTCCTCCATGCGCTGCTGCAAGGGCTTTTCCCGATTTTGCAGCACCTGCCACAGGGAATCCCGCTGTCGGAGCAGCTGAAGGTAATCCTCTTCCGCTTCCAGCACTTCCCCTTCGGTTTCCTGTTCCACAAGGGTGATGGGCGCTTCCTCGGTCAGCATCAGCCGAGCCGCTTCCTCACAGCAAAGGCCCAAACCTTCCTCCACTCGGTCGGCAAACCAACTGCGATAGCGGGGGTGGTCCGTGCAGATTTGGCACAGCGCCCCCTCTCCCTGATCCAAAATCAGGTCGCAGAGGTTTTCCCCATTGAGGAAGGGGCATCGCTCTTCTGGACTCAGCCGAAAATGGGGCGTGTCATCCCACTCAATGCTGCTGCGCAGTCGTTCTCCCATTTCGCCTTCCATAGTGCGGTAGCGCTCCGCCGATTCCTCATCGATATCCACTTCCCAGCCCACGCAGCAGCTGTGCTGACAAGCCGAGGCGATGCAATGGAACTTGGGATAGCAACTTGGGACATATCGCTTCATGTTTCCGTTTCCTTCCTGTATGCGTGCAGCGCGTTCCCCACACTTCGGGGCACTTCCAACTCGCCCAAGTGAATCTGGGGCCTATTTTCTCCATGAAAATCACTGCCGCCGGTGACAAACAGGTGATAGTTCTCCGCCAGCATGGCAAGCTGCTGCCGCTGAGATTCAGTGTAGCCTGTATAGTAAATTTCCATGCCACCCATTGCAATATGGGCAAATTCCGCCGCAAACTGCTCCAATTTGTCTGGCTGGAAGCCATATTGCAGGGGATGTGCCAGCACCGGAACACCGCCGCTTGCCAAAATGGCCTCGGCAGCCTGTTTCAGTGTAACTTTCGTTCTGGGCAGGTAATAAGGCCGTCCGGGATTCAGCCATTTCTCAAAGGCATCCTTCACCGACTCCGCTCTGCCCTGCTCCATCAGCACCCGTGCAAGGTGGGGTCTGCCGATCACGGCACCGGGATAACGGCGCTGCAATTCGTCCATGGTCACATGCACTCCATCGGCGGCCATCCGCGCAACCATACGTTCATTCCGTCGCACACGCTCCTGCTGCACCCAGTCCAATAGCTTTGCAATGGGCGAACCGCTCTGCTCCATGCCGTAGCCCAGCATATGGATGTCCGTTCCCTGCCAATCGACGGAAAGCTCGATGCCGGCAATCACTTCCACTCCGGATTTGCGGCCTACTTCCTGTGCTTCGGCAAGTCCGGAGAGGGTGTCATGGTCAGTCAAAGCCAGCAGCCTGATGCCCACCGACGATGCCAGCGTCACCAGTTCTGTCGGCGTACAGGTGCCATCAGAGGCGGTGCTGTGG
>SAMEA104404100__coassemble_1957_pt1 | contig 16729 bp, 11 predicted proteins | sample SAMEA104404100__metabat2_low_PE_082 | metagenome-assembled genome bin SAMEA104404100 (sample SAMEA104404100) | Balaenoptera acutorostrata
GGTCATGGACTGATAGGACACGAAGCCGATACCGGGGATGGAGTACAGGGTCTCAGTGATCAGTGCGCCGGCGAACAGAGAGGGCAGAGAGCCGCCCACGATGGTGACCAGGGGGATCAGGGTGTTGCGGAAAGCGTGATGATAGACGACCTTATTCTCGCTCAGGCCCTTAGCGCGGGCAGTACGGATAAAGTCGGAGTTCAGCACTTCCAGCATATTGGTACGAGTATAGCGCATCAAGCCGCCGATACTAATTACAACCAAGGTGACCAAAGGCAGGAACAAATGGGCTGCCTTGTCCATAAACTGACCCATGGGGGACAAGAATTCGTAGCTACGGCCAATCAAGCCGCCCAGGTCAAACCAGTGCAGCTGGACGCAGAACACCCACTTCAGCAGAGATGCGAAGAAGAAGGTGGGCAGGGAGATACCTGCAAGAGCAATAACGGTAATTGCATAGTCCGTCTTGGAGTACTGCTTGGTAGCAGCGATAACACCCAGAGGAATTGCAATGATCAATTCGAAAAACAGGGTGATGGCGCCCATGATGAAGGAGATACCAACGGTATCCTTAAACTTCTCCAGGACAGGAACCGTCCACTTCCAGCTGTCGCCGAACTGACCGCGGACAGCGCGGCCCAGCCAGCTGAAGAAACCGGGAATAATACCCTTGTCCATACCATACATGACTTCCAGCTGTTCCATCCACTCCTCAAAGCTCTTAGAGCCGGGCTGCATGGACTTCTCACGAGCCATCTGCTCGATATAAGAAGTGGGCAGGCTGCGCAAGAGGCTGTAGATAATCAGCATTACGAAGAACAGAATGAAGATGGAAATAATTAATCTTTTTACGATGTACTTTCGCACGAATGCTACCTCCGTTCTTTTTCCTTCTTTTTTGTATTCCTCTTTATTTTTCAAACGGGATAAAGTCCCAAATTTAAACTGCATATCAAGGCACAGTTCTCCTGTCGGGCTCAGCAAAGCTGTCCCTTGATATGCAATTAAAAACGCACGGTAGGCCACCCCAACGGTTGCTATTCAACCGCTGGGGCGGCCCTTATTCCGCACTTTCGTGAAGCACGGGAATCCTATTACTTTGTCCGAGCGATCACTCACTCAGATTCGCATAGATTCACACGCAATCAGTTCAGCTCGATGTTCTCGATCTCAGCGTGCCACTTGTAGAAGGGAGTGATATCGGGAGTGACAGTGTCCAAGTTCACACGCTCGGTGCTGTACACGATAACTTCCTGACGCTGATAGACAGGAACCTCGCAGCCCCAGTCGATGATGGTGTCCAGGCAAGCCTTGTACAGAGCCTTACGATAGTTCTGGTCGGTAGACTTACGAGCGGTTAGGATCATATCATCCAACTCGGGGTCAGCGATGCAGTACTTGTGGTTGTCACCGCCGGCATTTACGCCGCCATTGGCAACATCAGAGAAGTAGATCTGATACATGTCGGGATCGACGGTTGCACCCCAAGCGGCGCACCACATCTCGACGGTACCGGCATCCAGACCGTTCCACAGCTGGTTAGGATCAGTCAGGTCAGTGACGATCAGGTTGATGCCCAGCTCCTTCAGAGCCTCGCTGGCCAGAGTCAGAACCATGAAGGTGGGATGGTTACCGGAACCATCTGCAGGAATCAGGACCTCATACTCCATCTTGCCGCCCTCAGGAGCAGCAGTGACCTTACCGTCGGAAACGGTGTAGCCAGCAGCCTCGAAGAAGGTCAGGGCAGCTGCCTTAGCAGCAGCATAACGAGCATCTGCATCCATGGTGGAGGTGTAGATATCGTTGCCGGCAGCGTCCACAGAGAAGGCAACCTTGTAGCCTTCGTCGGTGGGACGAGGAGCAGCCCAAGAAGTGTTGGAGATAGGATAGTTGATGACGGATGCACGCTCACCATAGTAGGTGTCGATAGCGACGTCACGATAGACGGAGAAGATAGTTGCGAAAGCCTTACGCAGGGCCTTGGAAGCATCAGAACTGGGATCGTTGGCCACGCAGACCTTGTTTGCGTTCATGCCGATGTAGCCATAGCCCAGGAAGTCGGAGGTGGCGGAGGTAACGACCTTGCCGTTCAACTCGCCGCCGTTGGCCTCTTCAATGGCCTTGACGGTATCCTGAGAGAAGGTGGGATCAGCGATGTCCAGAGTGCCGGTGATCAAGCTGTTCAGCTTATCCTTTTCGTCCATCTGCTGGAAGTTGACATACTTGGTAGCAGGAGTGCCCTTATAGAAGCTGTCGTTGGCCTCAAAGTTGATGACGCCGTTCTCGAACTTTAGGAACTTGTAGGGGCCAGCGCCCAGAGGCTGGGAGATCTTCTCACGGACGGAGCTCAGGTCGCCCTTGGGGAAACCGAACTGATTGTTGTCATAATCATACAGATCAGCATCGCCATAATAGTGCATGGGAGCGATAGCGCCGCCCAGCTGATAGATCATGGTAGCGTCGACCTGAGTGGCCACAACACGCATGCTGTAATCACCGGTCTTCTGGATGCCGGAAACATTGGGAGCGGAGTTACCGGTCTCAACACCGATGGTGTAAGCATCATAGTCTTCCATCAGGTCGAACAGGGCAGTGCCTGCGGACTCGGTAGTGGAAACAGTAGCCAGATCCCAGTTGTACTTCTCAGCCAGAGCATAGAACATGTCGGTGGTGGTGGCACCGGCAGCCAGGCCCTCAATGCCCCATGCCTCAGCGGCAGCGGGGATGTCGGCAGCGTCTTCAACAGCGCCGGCCTCGACCACATAGTCGACGATCTCCTGGCAGAATGCAGCGCCGGCCTGATCCAGGTCAGCCCAGAAAGCGGTCTGCTGCTCTTCGGTCCAGAAGGTGAAGTCCGTGTTGTCACGGCCAGCCTTGACCAGCAGCTCGAACAGAGGCTCCATGCCGCTGCGGTATGCATCCAGGCCCTCGATGGGCATGGAGTACAGGGTGATGCTGCCATCATAGGTAGGATCCAGCAGCACATAGTAGCTGAAGATGACATCATCAATGGTGACAGGCGTGCCGTCGGAGAACTTCAGATCATCACGCAGGGTGAAGTCATAGAAAACGGTGCCGTCAGCATTCTCGGTGACCTTCAGATCAGCGGGACCGGTGTAGGTATAATCGGTGCCGTTGTACTCATGGGTCTCACCTTCGATACCATTGTAGATGATAGCGCCGGTACGATCATTGGTCAGCAGCTGGAGCTGCGTCATGTTTGCCACATCCTGATCGTAAGCGCTCTGAGCGAAGAAGGGAGAGAACTTGCTGGAGAAGGGCAGATAGCCCACCACCAGAGGGGTCTCATCGCCGGAGCCGGAGTTGGTGCCGGTAGATCCGCCGCCGCAGGAAGCCAGAGCAAACACCATGGCCAGTGCGAGGATCAAAGCCAGCAACTTTTTGACTTTTTTCATTTTGCATTTTCCTCCTCTAATAATTTCAGAATCTCGTGGGAACAAGTGAACGATCCTTCGTGCCTACTCACGAAATCAAAAGAAACGGCTGTTTCCCATGCTCACATCCTGTTCATCACCCATCTGAGATGGTGATTCTAGTTCCGTACATTATATAACTTTCTGGGGTGTCTTGTCAATTCATGCCAGGGTTTTTTATGAATTTTAACGAACAAAAAACTTCATTCTGCCCATTCCAACTTCATAACCAAACGATGGAGCAAAATCGCGGTGACAAACACGACTGTTTCTAGGAACATCAGCAGTAATCCGGCCCAGATTTCTCCATCAAATGGCAAAACAAAGACATTCACCGCTTCACCCAAAATTGCAACTCCAGAAAACAATGCCGTCAAAAAACTGCGTGCAGGCAGCTGTTTTGCTGTCGCCCGAAAGACATATTCACGGATTTGTTCTCCTGCTGTGGACAAACGGCAAATTGCCCAGATTTCGGAGACCGAAGCCACCAATCCGATGATGTACGGAAGCACGATCCATGCAGTTCCTTCCATCCCGGTGCCGGGGATACAGCCGGCAATCACGCTGGCCAAAATTCCCAAGCAACCAAGCACCCACATTTTGACCAAAGTCTGTTTGCGAGGGGCTTTCCAACCGATGTTTTTGCCGGTGTAGATGTATTCTCCTGCCACATTTGGCTTAAAATCATTCAAATAGGACCGGCGGCCGCCTTTTTTCTTCTTGTTCTGGGTTTCTTTCTTTTCCTGTTCCATATTACTCAATTCCAGTCAAGTCGAAGTGCTCCAGCCACTCCTTTGCGGCTGCACACACGCCCTTCAGACAATTTTCATCGAAGGGGCTTTCCAGTCCTGCATTTTTCAGCAGATCGGTGAAGGTCTGGCTGCCGCCCTGCAGGGTGTAGGCCATGTAACGCTCCCAAGCCAGCTTGCCGTCCTTCTGGAGCAGTGCCCAGATCTGCAGTGCCACGGTCTGTGCCAGGCAGTAGTCGATGTAGTAGAAGGGGCTGGAGTAGATGTGGTGCTGACGCTGCCAGCCCTCGCCCTCAGAGTAGAAGGGAATCTCACCATCCAGACGCATCCAAGGCATATAGACACCCAGCAGTTCCTTCCAAACCTGATGGCGCTGCTTGGGGGTCATCTCAGGATGGGCATAGACCTCATGCTGGAAGTGATCCACCATGGTGCCGTAAGGAATGAAGGTCAGGGCACCGGACAGGTGGCTGTAATAGAACTTCTTGGTCTGATCGCCGAAGAAGCCTTCCTCCCAAGGCCATGCAAGGAATTCCATAGACATAGAGTGAACTTCACAGCTCTCCATGCTGGGCCAAACCGTGCTCAGCGGGATGCGGTTGCGGTTCATGTAGCACTCGAAGGCGTGGCCTGCCTCATGGGTGACCACCTCGACGTCGCCCTGCGTGCCGTTGAAGTTGGCGAAGATAAAGGGCACGCCGTAATCCGGGATGCCGGTGCAGTAGCCGCCGCTGGCCTTACCTTCGGTGGACAGCACATCCAGCAGATCGCCGTCCAGCATGGTGTGCCAGAACTCGCTGGTCTCCGGGGACAGCTCATCGTAGAACTTGGTGGCGTGTGCCAGAATGTCCTCGGCAGTGCCCTGGGGGCGGGGATTGCCGGAACGGAACTCCAAGGCGTTATCTGCAAAGCTCATGGGGTAGGTCTTGCCCAGACGCTTGGCCTGCTCCCGATAGATGCTGTCTGCCACAGGCACCAGATACTTGCGGACTGCGGCACGGAACTGCTCCACATCTTCCTTGGTGTAGCAGTTGCGGCCCATGCGGTAATAGCCCAACTCGGTGTAGCCGTCATAGCCCAGCTTTCTGCCCATGGTGTCACGGAGGTGGACCAGCTGATCGTAGAGATCGTCCAGCTGTGCCTGATTCTCCTTGTACCAGCGGCCCTCTGCCTGCCATGCAGCCAAACGGCGCTGATCGTCCGGGTCAGACTTGAAGGGGGTCAGCTGGCTCAGGGTGTAGATGCCGCCCTCAAAGGGAATCTGTGCAGAGGCCAGCAGCTTCTCATATTCCTGCGTCAGGTCGTTCTCCTTCTGCAGCTCGGGGATGATCTCCGGAGAGAAGGTTTTCAGCTCGATCTCTGCGTTGGTGAACATCACCTCGCAGAACTCTTTGGCAAACTCAGCACGGAAGGGGCTTTTCAGCATGGCCATGGTCCATGCCTGCTCATATTCCTGAACCTCAGGAACCACTGCGTTCCAGAACTTCACTTCCCCGTAGTAGAACTCATCTCGGGTGTCGATGCTGTGGCGGGTGGTTGCCAGGGTCTGCATGGTTTCGATGTGCTTGCCCATCGCTTCCTTTTCCAAGAATACAGCTCGGGCAGCCTCATAGGTTTCGGCCTGCTCCAGACGGGCAGTCAGGTCAGACAGCTGTGCTTTGACCTGCTCCATATCCGGACGCTCATAGGGCATTTCTTTGAACTTCACGGAAATCACTCCAATCGTATATATTTAATATGTATATCGCTTCATTTTGCTCGTTCCGCATTTTATGTTTTAGTTCAGCATTTTAACAGTTTAAACTATTATTTTCACGGTGTCAAACCCATTTTTACTTCGTTTTACGAACTTCTACCAAATTTGTGTGCTGTCCGTTCCCTTTTGCGTAGGGTGTGGGTTCCAACGAGGTCAGCACATTGATGCACCCTCTCTGATCCACCCCATTTTTGTCCGGCGTGTACCAAGCGCCCTGCGCAATGGCCACCACACCCGGCATGATATCCTCAGTAATGTGGATCGGTACTTCCATGGCACCTCGGTCATTCCAGACCCGCACCCGATCTTTCTCCGTCAGATTCCGCTCCGCCGCATCCTGAGGGTGCATCCACAGCCGCTGCGGGTCGATCCGCTCCATTTGCGGGTTGTTGTCATGGATGGAATGGCATCGTCTGCGGGTATGCCAACTAATCAGCTGCAAGGGGTACTTCCCTACTCTGGCCTGCTCTACGCCTTCCTTGACCGGCACATAACAAGGGATGGCCGGAAACGGCTCCCGATAGGTGGTTTCATAGACTTTTTGTGAGAACAGCTCCACTTTTCCGCTTTTTGTGGGGAATTTGTGGTTAGCAAAGGCGATTCTCGGCGGTTTGGGCGGATAGCGATAGACTCCGGCAGAACGGAACTGCGCAAAGGACGGCAGCGTCGGCTCATCCCTGCGGAGGTCTTCATAAATCCACTCCAACCACTGTCTGGTATCTCGACCGCAGGTGAATTTCTCTTTCAGCCCCAGCTTTTCCGCCACCTCGCTGAGCCAGTCATACTCAAACCGTCCCTCATAGAGCGGCTCCACCACCTGATTGTTGTAGCCCACAAAGTCGCCCCAAACCCAAGGGAACGTGATGTTTTCGCACTCCAAAAAGGAAATGCCCGGCAGCAGAATGTCGGCAAATTTGGCACTTGCGGTCATAAAAAGGTCACTACAAAGGATAAATTCACACTTTGACGTATCTTTCAGCAGTTCCGCTGTGCGGTTGATGTCGCCATGCTGATTGATGAGGCAGTTTCCCGCCAGATTGACGATCATTTTAATATCAGATGTAAGCTGGGTGCCTCCGGTGACACCGTCCAGTTCCGTCATTTCCTGCCCGTGGTCCACCGCATCCGTCCAGCAATAGGAGGGAATCTGCATGGGATAGGGATTAGTCACATCGGGCAGCCCCGGCTCCCGATGAGTGGCGCAGTAGCCGCTGCCAGCCGCCCAGCCGCCGCTGACGCCCACATTTCCCGTCATGCAGGCCAGCAAAATGCAACCTCTCACACCCTGTTCTCCATAGGCGTGGCGCTGCGGTCCCCAGCCTTGAATCAGTGCGGCCGGTTTCGCTGTCGCATACCGACGAGCCAAGCGGATGATGGTCTGAGCCGGAATTCCGGTGATGTGTTCGCCCCATTCCGGTGTTTTCAGTATGCCGTCCCGTGTTCCCAGCAAGTAGTCCAGCATGCAGTCCTGAGGATTGATTCCTTCCGGCATATGGTCTTCGTCAAAGCCTATGGTACATTCGTCCAAAAAATGCCGATCTGCCAAGCCTTCCGTCCAAATCACATAGGCCATGGCATCCGCCAGCGCCGCATCTGTGGCCGGACGAATGGGAATCCACTCCGCATCCAGCGCCCGTACCGTATCATTTTTTCTGGGGTCAATGACAACGATTGGGATGCCTTTCTCCTTGGCCTTGCGAAGATGGTACATGGTGATGCTGTCAAACTTGGTTTCCGCCGGATTATGTCCCCACAGCAGAATCAAGTTACTGTCCAGCCAAGTTTCCGGCGAGTTTCCCGTGTCGGCAGTGCCGTACATCAACTCCGTTGCCGGTGTGATACAGGCGGTGGAATACGAATTATAGTAGTCCAAAAAACCGCCGTCCAAGCTCAGTAGCCGCTTGACCAGTTCTCTCGGCGTAAAGGCCGCACTGACGCCGGTGGAGTAGGTCACATAGCGGGAGCCGGGGCCGTAGGTGTCCCGAATCCGAATCCACTCCGCACTGATCCGATCCACCGCCTCTTCCCAAGAAATCGGACGGAATTTACCTTCTCCCCGCTCCCCCACTCGAAGCAGCGGCGTGCGAAGGCGCTCCTCATTGAGATAGGTTTTATGATAATTCATGCCTCGCTCGCAGGCAGTCAGCGGCACACCACACTCCGCTTTTTCCTTGGAATCGGTGGTCAGCTTGACGATTTTTCCGTCCTGCACATGGGCATAAATAAGACAGCGTCCGCCGCAGTTATTGCGTCCGGTGGTGGGAATGATTTGCATGTTCTCTTTCACTAGTTTGACCTCCTTCGCCGGATTTTATCGTTACACTAACAATATCCGCCGCTTTTGCCCTTGTCAAGAAAAGCGTTTGCGCATTTGATTGCGTTTTCATCCGCTGGAAACCAACCTGAAAAAACTGGTAAAAAGAAAAAGGAATACTTCCGACCATTTGGTCCAAACTACTCTCGAACCTTCCGGATGGCGGAACGGTTCCAACGCATATGAGAGGAGATTTTACTATGAATTCCAATTCTAATTCCGGCAAAATGAAAATCAGCCCCGAGGCTCGTGAGGCTCTGAGCAAGTTCAAGATGGAGTCTGCCTCTGAGGTTGGCGTCGACCTGAAGCAGGGCTACAACGGCCACCTGACCTCTCGCGAGGCTGGCAGCGTAGGCGGTCAGATGGTCAAGAAGATGGTTGAAGCCTACGAAAAGGGTCTGAAGTAAGCTCTTTTCCTGCTTTTTCCTGTCTGAATGACAAAAAATCGGTCAGACCTGACGGTCTGGCCGATTTTTCTTTTCTCTGATTAGTCCAGATGCATGACCTTGGTGACTTCCTCCACGGCCTCAAAAACCATGTTGTCGCAATGCTCCTGACGAGAACCGCCCTTTTCCGCGTTGACGCGCAGCAGATCCTTGCAATCGGTCAGATTATCGTGGCGCTGGCGCATTGCAGTCATGAAGCTGTGGGCTTCTTCTCTGCCGCCGCCCAGCATGCCAATCACCATCAGCGAACCGGTCATCGCTCCACAGGTGGCACCCATATTCATGCCGTGACCGAACTGAGCGCCCATCTGGAAGGCCTTCTCTTCGCTGATGCCGCACTCGTCCGCAAACACCACCAGCACAGCCTGTGCGCAGTTATAATGAGGGTTGGTTGCGGCACGGAAGTCCTTTGCTTTCTTTACATACTTGTTTTCCATTCCTATTTCCTCCTAGGCAATCAATTAAAGATATCCGGATTTTCCTCAAATAGCTTTCTGGTTCGTTCCAAAACCACATGATGCTCCGGTTTTACAAGCTCCGGGTCCTCTTCCAGCAGCTTTTGCGCCGCCTCCCGAGCCTGATACAAAATACGGGTATCGCAGGCCAGATCTGCCATTTGCAACTGGGGCAAACCGTGCTGCCGAGCGCCGAAAAAGTCACCGGGTCCACGGAGTTCCAAATCTTTTTCTGCAATTTTGAATCCGTCATTGGTGCTGCACAGCGCCTTCAAGCGCTGGCGTGTTTCCTCATTTCTCGTAGAGGACACCAGCACACAGAAGGATTTTGCCTTTCCACGGCCCACACGGCCACGAAGCTGGTGGAGCTGGGACAGGCCAAAGCGGTCGGCATCTTCAATCACCATCAGCGTAGCATTGGGTGCATCCACGCCCACTTCAATGACTGTGGTGGACACCAGCACATCTACTCCCCCACGGAGGAAGGCATCCATGATCTGCTCTTTCTCCGTGGGCTTCATTCTTCCGTGAATCAGACCCACCTGCAAATCAGGGAAAGCCTGCTGCAAGGTTCTGGCGTGGTCGGTGGCATTTTTCAGCTTCACCGGCGTTTCCTCTGACTCCTCCACCGCAGGACAGACCACATAGACCTGATGTCCCTCCTGCACCTGTTTTCGGATAAAGCCCATCATACGCTGGCGCTTGTCCTCACCCACAAAAAAGGTGTCCACATCCTGCCGGCCCGGCGGACGCTCTCCAATGAAGGACACATCCAGATCACCATAGATAATCAGCGCCAACGTGCGGGGAATGGGAGTTGCCGACATAACCAGCACATGGGGCTTTCTCTCTCCGGCCTTGGCAGACAGCGCAGAGCGCTGCTCCACGCCAAAGCGGTGCTGTTCGTCGGTGATGACCAGTCCCAGATTGGAAAATTCCACCCCGTCACTGATGAGGGCATGGGTGCCCACCACCAAATCCAGAGTTCCTTCGGCCAACTGCTGTTTGACCAGCCGCTTTTCTGCCGCTTTTGTACTTCCGGTGAGCAATCCCACCCGAATGCCGTCAGGCGCCAACAACTCTGTCAGGGTGTGGTAGTGCTGCACCGCCAGAATTTCGGTCGGTGCCATCAACGCGCACTGACCGCCGGAGTGGACACACTGCCACACAGCACCGGCGGCAACAGCCGTTTTACCGCTGCCCACATCACCCTGCACCAGCCGGTTCATAATTTTACCAGAGGACTGGTCTTTGAAGATTTCTTCCAGCGTTCTCCGCTGCGCCCCAGTCAGTGTGAAGGGAAGCAGCTTTTCGTAATCTGCTGTGGGCATGGACTGGCACCGGAAGCCATCTCCGTCCCTTCTTCGGGCATGGAGCAATTCCAGACCGGCGGTGAGATAGAACAGCTCTTCAAACACCAGCCGCTCTCTGGCTCGGGACAGGTCCTCAAACGAGCTGGGGCGATGGATGATCTGGATCGACCAATTCCGCTCCGCCAAACCGTTTTCCTCCCGAATCCTCTGGGGCAAATCCTCCGGCAAGAGCGCACACTGCTCCACAGCCATGTCGATCCACTCTGCCAGCTGGCGGGCTGAGATACCGGCCGTCAGCGGATAGACCGGCACGATCCGTCCGGTGAGTTCTCCCACACCTTCCTGTTCAAAAACCGGATTGGTCATACTGAGCCGCTGTCCCATCTGCTCGATTTTTCCACAGAAGATATAGCTTTCGCCCACCTTGAGTTTTCCGGCGGTGTATGCTTGATTGAAAAAGGTCAGGTAGAGCAAACCGGAGTGGTCAAACACCCGAAGCCGAGTGGTGGACAAGCCCTTTCGGGGGTAAGCGGTAGTCGGCGGCTGTGCTACCACACCGCAGATACAGACCTCTTCTCCCTCCGGCGCATGGAGAATGGGCCAAATCTTCCGTCGGTCTACATATCGCCTTGGGAACCAATGCAGCAGATCTTCCAAGGTTTCGATCCCCAGTTTTTTCAGCAGCTGGGCCTTCTTTTCTCCGATTCCAGTCAAAACAGTAACTTTATCCTGCAAGGAACGCAGCATTTGGCTCCCTCCTCTCTTTTTCTCAATATTTTCGAGTATTATAGCATAAAACACACCGAAATGGTACCCGCTTTCTGCTCCAGATCTCCACACCTTCTCCACGCATGGCATTTATCAAAAAGTCACAGTTTTTTCTTCACAATCTGACCATTCTCTTCCATAATTTCCAATATAGTCCTGTTTTTTCGTTTTTCGACTCTGGGATAGTTGCATTTCGTAAAATATATGATAAAATGTATTCTGTTATTGAATGCGTTTTCCAAAAGACTTTAGTAAAAATTGCCCTGATGTGTGTACCTTGTCGTGGCTGGAATGAGGAGTGAATTTTATGGTTTCCTATAATACCGCTGAGCTTAGAAAACAGAACCGCAACCGTGTCTTCCGCTATATTTATAGCTCTGAGACCCCTGTATCAAAACAAGATGTGGCTCGCAACCTTTCTCTCAGCCTGCCCACTGTCGGTCAGAACCTGAGAGAGCTGCTGGATTCCGGCCTGCTGGAGCTGCAGGGTACCTTTGATTCTACCGGCGGCAGAAAGCCCAAGGCCATCGGCATTACTGCTAACTACAAGTGTGCTGTGGGCATCATGATTTCCAGCCGTCACATCCACATCACCTGCATCGATCTCCGTGCCCATCAGGTGTGCAGCAAGGCCATTGTGAAGCCTTTTATCACCGACGGTGACTACTGCAAGGAGTTGGGCCAGATTCTGGAAGTTTTCTTGGATGAAAACAACATCGACCGCAGCCGTCTGCTGGGTGTGGGCATCGCTCTGCCCGGTATCCCGAACGAGGAAGAGGGCGTTGTCCATCTGTCCCACGCTGTCACCCCCCGTTCCATTGAGATCGCCGAACTCAAGAAGTATATCCCCTATCCCTGCTTCGTCGAGAATGACGCCAACGCCGGCGGTGTTGCTGAATGGTGGAACAACAGCGAAAACGCTACCATGGTTTATCTCTGCGTTCAGAAGGGTGTCGGCGGTGCCGTGCTGCTGAACGATTCTACTTATATGTATGCCCATCCTCACTCCGGTGAGTTTGGCCATATGTGCATCGTCCCCGGTGGCCGTCCCTGCGGCTGCGGCAAGAAGGGCTGCTTGGAGGCTTACTGCTCCACCGCCCGCTTCAGCGACGATCTGGGCATCACCCGTGAGGACTTCTTTGCCGGTCTGGAATCCGGCAACAAGGAGTTCGAGGAGATTTGGAACGATTATCTGGAGCATCTGGCACTGGGTGTCTACAACATCCACACTGTGCTGGACTGCGACATCGTGCTGGGCGGCGTGCTGGCTCAGTACATTGAGCCTTACATGGATGACCTGCGCCATCGTATCAGCGAGGTTTCTTCCTTCGACACCGATGCTTCCTACCTGCGCTTCTCCAAGTATCGTAAGTGGACCAGCTGTGTCGGCGTTGCACTGCACTTTATCTCCGATTTCATCGACACCATCTAAAGCAAATAATTCGGTTTCATTTCCCGAATGGATACAACCGCCGGCCGCATTGGATTGCAGCCGGCGGTTTTCTGACTTCCTTTTTCCACCTTTTCATGATAGTATAAAGTATAAATATTGATATTTCATCCCCGTTTAAGAGAGAATGAGAGAGGGCGAGTACAAATCATGAAATCAAAAAAGCTTTCCGGCGCTCCTATGCTACTGCTCACCGCCATGATTTGGGGCGGTGCTTTTGTTGCCCAGAGCATGAGTACAGGCTTCGTCGGTCCCTTCACCTTCAACACAGCCCGATACGCCATCGGCGCCGCTGTTCTGATTCCGATTATCCTCATTGTGGACAAGCTGAATCCCGGTCGACCCGCTTTTCTTGGCTGGCGCAACCCGAAACTTTGGATCGGCGGTGTGATCTGCGGATTGCTTGTCACCATTGCCGCCGCCTTCCAGCAGGCCGGTATTCAGTACACCACCGTGGGCAAGGCCGGTTTTATCACCACCCTTTATGTCATTCTGGTTCCCATTTTCAGCATTTTCCTCGGCAAAAAGCCTTCTAAGCTGATTTGGGTTTGTGTGTGCCTTGCTGTGTGCGGTTTGTACCTGCTGTGTATGTCAGAAACCGCATCCATCAACATCGGTGACCTGCTTGTTTTGTGCAGCGGCTTGGGCTTTGCCTTTCAAATCCTCGCTGTTGACCGCTATGTGATGCAGGTGGACGGCGTAAAGCTCAGCTTCCTCCAGTTCCTGTTCAGCGCCATCTTTTCCGTGCTTCCGGCATTTCTCTTTGAAACGCCCACCGTGGTCGGTCTGGTCGGCGCATGGAAGCCCCTGTTCTACACCGGTGTTCTGTCCTGCGGCGTGGGTTACACCTTCCAGATTCTAGGCCAGAAAAACACCGATCCCACTGTGGCTTCTATCGTGATGTGCATGGAATCTGTGTTCAGTGTCCTCTTCGGCTGGCTGATTCTCCACCAGGCATTGTCCCAGCGAGAGCTGATTGGCTGCGCTCTGATGTTCGTGGCCGTGCTGATGGCACAGCTGCCTTCCAAGAAGGAACGAGAAGCTCAGAAAGAAATTTTAGAATAATTTTCCAAAAACTTGCAAGACAGGCCACTTCTGTCTTGCAAGTTTTCTTTTTTTCTACTATAATAAAGAAGCCGTATTTTTCGGTAAAATTTCACTGTAAAGGAGCAATTCCCATGAGCAACAACTGGCATCTCGAAACCAACTGCATTCAGGCAGGCTACACACCTAAGAACGGTGAACCGCGAATGATGCCTATCGTTCAAAGCACCACTTTCAAATATGACACTTCTGCTGGCATGGGAGCTCTGTTTGATCTTGAGGCTAACGGTTACTTCTACACTCGTCTTGCAAACCCCACTTCCGACGCTGTGGCTGCTAAGATTGCAGCTTTGGAGGGCGGCACCGCCGCTCTGCTGACCTCTTCCGGTCAGGCTGCCAACTTCTTCGCTGTCTTCAACCTCTGCTCTGCCGGCGATCATCTGATCTGCTCTTCCACCGTCTACGGCGGAACCTTCAACCTCTTCGCCGTCACTCTGAAGCGGATGGGCATTGAATGCACCTTCATCGATCCTGACTGCACCGACGAAGAACTGGACGCTGCCTTCCAGCCCAACACCAAGCTGGTGTTCGGTGAGTCCATCGCCAACCCCGCCCTCATCATTCTGGATGTCGAGCGTTTCGCCAAGGCTGCTCACGCCCACGGCGTTCCTCTGATCATCGACAACACCTTCCCCACCCCGGTGAACTGCCGTCCCTTCGAGTGGGGCGCTGATATCGTGACTCACTCTACCACCAAGTATCTGGACGGTCATGACGCCACCGTGGGCGGCTGCATTGTGGACAGCGGTAACTTCGACTGGATGGCTCACGCCGACAAGTTCCCCGGTCTTACCACCCCCGACGAAAGCTATCACGGTGTCACCTATGCCGAGCGCTTCGGTCAGGCCGGTGCCTTCATCACTAAGTGCGGCGCTCAGCTGATGCGTGATCTGGGCTGCACTCCGGCTCCCATGAACGCTTATCTGCTGAACATGGGCATTGAAACCCTCCATGTCCGTATGCCTCGCCACTGCGAGAACGCACAGAAGGTGGCTGAGTTCCTGCAGGCTCACGAGAAGGTGACTTGGGTCAACTATGCCGGTCTGCCCGGCAACAAGTACCATGAGCTGGCTCAGAAGTACATGCCCAACGGCACCTGCGGCGTGGTTTCCTTCGGTGTGAAGGGTGGCCGTGAAGCTGCTGAGAAGTTCATGGCCGGTTTGAAGCTGTGCATGATCGCCACCCATGTGGCCGACGCTCACACCTGCGTCCTGCATCCCGCTTCCTCCACCCATCGCCAGATGTCCGATGCTGAGCTGAATGCCGCCGGCGTCAGCCCTGACCTGATCCGTCTGAGTGTGGGCATCGAGGGCATCGACGATATCCTCGCTGATCTGTCCAACGCTCTGGACGCCATCTAATCTTTCGCATATCCGTAGAATTTGGGAGCTATTCCGCCGGAATAGCTCCCTTTTTTACAAAAATTTTATAATTTAGTCCTCTTTGTGTTATTGATTCTAACGAATGTTAATAGTATAATCTTAGAAATAATTTATTTTTTGACATCAAAGATTGGAGGTTACCTATGAACACGAAACGAGATTATTCCGCCCTCACCCCTGAGATCATCGCCCTATCCAAGCATTGTTCTGAGGACTGCGTCATCGACAAGTCCCTTTATGCACTCCATAAAGTGAACCGTGGTCTGCGTGACCTGAACGGCAACGGCGTTCTCACCGGTCTGACTGAAATTTCCGAAATTCAGGCCAAAACGCCCGATGGCGAAAGCTGCCCCGGCCAGCTGTTCTACCGTGGCTACAACGTCAAGGATCTGGTCAGCGGTTTCCTGAAGGACGGCCGCTTCGGCTTTGAAGAGATCACTTATCTGCTGCTGTTCGGTTCTCTTCCCAACAAGGAGGAGCTGGACTCCTTCGGCCAGGTGCTGGCAAGCTATCGTTCTCTGCCCAATTCCTTTGTCCGTGACATCATTATGAAGGCCCCCAGCACCGACATCATGAACTCCATCGCCCGAAGCGTGCTGACCCTTTACTCCTACGACAACAAGCCGGACGACACCTCTCTGCCTAACGTGCTGCGTCAGTGCCTGCAGCTGATCGCTATGTTCCCTCAGCTGGCGCTGTACGCCTATCAGGCCTACGATTACTACAAAAAGGACAACGATCAGTTCTTTATCCACAATTCCCTGCCGGAACTGTCCACCGCAGAAAACATTCTGCATATGCTCCGTCAGGATATGTCTTACACCCCCACCGAAGCCCGCGTGCTGGATATGGCTCTGGTCATCCACGCCGAGCATGGCGGCGGCAACAACTCCAGCTTTACCACCCATGTGGTCACCTCCTCCGGCACGGACACCTACTCCGCCATTGCATCCGCTCTGGGCAGCCTGAAGGGTCCCAAGCACGGCGGTGCCAACATCAAGGTCTGCCATATGTTCAACGATATCAAGGAATCTGTGCATGACTGGAAGGACGATGACGAGGTGCGCCATTACCTCACCAAGATCCTCCACGGCGAAGCCTTTGACCACAGCGGCCTGATCTATGGCGTGGGTCATGCAGTCTACTCCAAGTCCGATCCCCGTGCCGAGATCTTCAAGCGCTTTGTCCATATGCTGGCCACGGAAAAGGGCCGGGATGACGAATTCCAGCTCTATGACTCCGTGGAGCGCATCGCCCCTCAGATCATCAGCGAGGAGCGCAAGATCTACAAGGGCGTCAGCGTCAACGTGGACTTCTATTCCGGCTTTGTGTATCAGATGCTGGGTATTCCCGAGGAGCTGTTTACTCCGCTCTTCGCCATTGCCCGTATCACCGGCTGGAGCGCACACCGTCTGGAAGAACTGATCAACGGCAACCGCATCATTCGTCCCGCTTACAAGGCAATCTCTCCCCGCAGAGAGTATGTTGACATCAACAACCGCTAATAAATATCCACCGGCATAGCCGGTGGTTTTACAAAAGCGCCTGTAAGGCTCTG
>SAMEA104404100__coassemble_2019_pt1 | contig 16320 bp, 12 predicted proteins | sample SAMEA104404100__metabat2_low_PE_082 | metagenome-assembled genome bin SAMEA104404100 (sample SAMEA104404100) | Balaenoptera acutorostrata
GGAAGAAGAAACCGGTGAAATCCAGTCGGCTGACGATGGGGCTGGAAATCAGCGCCTTGGGTGTCCGATGAGGAGCGGCAAGGAAGGGGAACTCTTCGATGATGCCGTCATAGATGCCATCGGTGGCTAAGAACAGCGATTCTACATTTTCGTTAAAGACACCGTTTTCGTCTCGGGACACCTGATCGACATACTGATTCAGATGCTGGACAAAGGAGGCGTTGAGCACAGCCAGTTCTTCGACGGTGGCACCTCTTGTTTCGATGCCGCTCTTTTCGGAGAAGGTGTCACTATAATAGTTTGCGCCCCACATCATCGTGTAGCCGAGATAGATGAAGCAAACCGCCGACACCAAAGCCAGCGTGCGCCGCAGCAGACGGAGCAGTCGGTCTTTGCGGACAATCAGCAGATAGATGGTTCTGCCCAGAAAAGCGAGCAAGACCAGAACGACAACTGCGATGACGATCTCCGCAATGGCCACTGGAAAGGGGTCACATAGAAAGGAGATGCCCCGTTTGATGGGAGTGGTGATGGAGTTCACCCACCCGTTCATCAGCGCTTTGTTTCCTCTCAGCAGCACAAAGAGCAGCTGTCCGAGGAGCGGCACGGCCACACAGCAAAGCGGAGCAATCAGCGAACGCCAGTTGCGGCATTTTTCCGGTGTGCGGATTTCGTCATACAGAGTTTTCATGGAGTTTAGGCCTCCTGATCAATTTCTTTCAGCACAGAAGCGGCCACCCGACCGGCAGTAGAGGAACCCCAGCCGCCGTGCTCCACCACGACGACAAAGGCGTAGGGATGGTCCGGATCATCCACAAAGCCCACGAACCAAGCGTGGGGATCTTTGCCGGCGCCCACTTCAGCCGTGCCGGATTTTGCACAGACAGGCAGAGAGCCAAACTGCTCCTGACCGTAGGTCTGAAGCACATTGTTTCGCATCATTTCCTGCAATTTCTGGCAGGTTTCCGGCTTCCAGCCAATGGTAGAGGTGGAGCGGCGATCCTGACCCACAGGCACACCCGAGGGAGAAGTGATCTTGTGATCCAGACGGGGCGTAGCGGCCTTGCCGTCACCGGCGATGCAGCCCATCAGGGTGAGTATGGAAGCGGGGCAGACCTGATCGTGGAACTGACCCACGCCGGACCAACCCAGATCCAGTGTGCCGGAGGGAGCAGCTTCAAAGCTGCCGGCGGCAGTCGGATAGCCGGAGATGGTCATGCTGTCCAGCAGACCGGCTTTCCGGGCATACTCCTCCAGCACCGGGCCGTCCAGTTCCAGAGCCAGCTGGGCAAAAGCGCCGTTGCAGCTCTTGGCAAGGGCGGTGCCGAAGTCCAGATCGCCGTGCTTTTTGGGGCAGGTCACCTTATTTCCGTTGATATCATAGGAGCCGGTGCAGTGGAAGGAGAAACTGCTGGTGTCCAAGTTCTCAATGGCGGCGGCAGCCGTGACCAATTTGAAAATGGAGCCGGGGGTGTAGGTAGAGGAGAAGAAGCGGTTGATATAAGCGCCCTCATAGCGGCTGTCGCCCTCGGCAACGGCCTGCACCTGACTTTCGTTGGTGGGATCATAAGAGGGAGCGGAAACCAGACAGAGAATTTCGCCGGTTTCGTAGTTGTAAACCGCCACCGTTCCAGAGTGACCGTTCAATGCTTCATAGGCGGTCTGATTCAGGTTGGCGTCCACACTGAGGTAGAGTTTGTTACCCTTTTTGTTCAGACCGGTGATGGGATTATAGCCCACCAGCTTCTCAGAAAAGAGTCGTTTTGCGCCGGTGGAGATATTTCCCTGCTGATCGCCAATCAGGTGCAGGGTAGAGGTGCGCAGCAGCTTGCCGTCTCCGTAGGTCTGGGTTTCGCAGTCATAGAGCAAAACGCCGTTGCGGTCATAGATGGTGCCACGAGCCAGCTTGCCGGAGGAGTAGGCATTCCAGTTGACGCTGGAAGAGGCCCAAGTTCTGCCGTTGATGATCAGCTTTACGCAGAATACACCGGACAGAGCCACCAGCAGTCCCACAAAGCAGAGGACAAACAGAGTGCGTCGCTTTAATTGTTTCATTTGTCGTCATCCTCCCAAGTGAAATAGTCCTGCCAGTTGTCGGCATCGGATTCGATCGGCAGATCATCGTCCAGATCGAAGAGAAAATCGCTGTCGTCGTCCTTGTCCGCATCTTGTTCCGGTTCATCAAAGACGGTGGGATCGAAGTAGTCCTGCATGGTATCCACAGGTGTGGCAGACACAGCAGAGCGGGCGGACTTGGCGCTGCCCCGCTCCGGTCTGGTTCGCGTCGGCTTGACCCGTGTTGCATCTGCGTCCGGAGCAGGAATTTCGGTATCTGCGGCTTTGGCAGCCAGCTTTGCCTTGCGTTTACTGGGCAATCGCACCGCCAGTGCGGCGTTTTGTCGTGTGTCGGCAGCTTTGATATAGGCCAGCAAACCCCAGCAGCAGATGATGCTGCTGCCGCCCATAGACAGGAAGGGGAAGGTGACGCCGGTCAGAGGCAGCAGGTCCACCGAGCCGAACACATTGAGCATGGTCTGCACCACGAAAAGCATGGCAGTGGAGCAGGATGCAATGACATAGAAGGTGGAACGGGCGGTAGCGGCGGACTTGATGGCAAAGACCGCCAGAATGACGATGACGGACAAAGCGCACAGCGCCACAATAAAGCCCATTTCATCGCTGACCACACCCAGCACCAAGTCGGTGTTGGCGGCGGCGATGTTTTTCAGCCAGCCTTCGCCCAAACCGTTGCCCAGCAGACCGCCGCCGGCAATGGCGGACATGGTTCTGGTCTGCTGATAGCCCAGATTGGCGGTGTCGCTCCATGCGTGGAGGAAGATCGAGAACCGTCGGGCGATGTATGGCTTGAAGTGGATGATGATATATCCGCCGAAAGCGGCAGCCGAGCCCATAAAGGCCACGCTGGGCAGGTCACCGGAGCGGAGGAAGGCGATGGCGAGGAAGGTGGCAAAGAAGATCAGTGCCGTGCCGAAGTCGCTCATCAGACCAAGGCATCCCACGCAGAAGGCGGAGAAGAGCAGGGTGAAAATCAGATTTCGGCGGGAGAACATACGGTCCAGTGTTGTTGCACCGCCCAGAATGAAGGCCAGTTTAACCAGTTCCGAAGGCTGGAAGGACAGTGGGCCCAGCTTGACCCAGTTCTTTGCGCCGAAGAGTCGGGCGCCGAACAGCAGGTTGAAGGCCAGCAACGCCACCGCCAGTGCGGCGATGGGCCAGCGGAGCTTTTTGGCCAAGGTCAGGTTTCGCAGTACCAAAGACATGCAGATAAAGAGGATCAAGCCTACCGCAATGCACATCAGCTGCTTGAACAGGTCGCCGGGGGCCTTGTTGGCTGTGATGGTCATACAGAGGGTGGTGAGGTAAAAGGCCAATGTTTCCACCTCAAAGGCGGTCCGTCGCAGCATACGGCACAGCAGGTAAACGCCCCACATGAGGATGGACAGGCCCATGAAGCTGAAGAGAATGGTGCCAACCACATCCGGATAGGCAAAGCTCAGCATGAGCGTCAGTTCAATCTGGATGAAGGTGAGCAGGAGCAGACTGCCGAAGGAGGAAATGGCACGGCCCGGTTTTTTACGCCGTTTGGCCTGCTCCAGTTCTTCCTGATGGGAGATTGCGCTGAAGGTGACCTCCACGCCGCCCATACTGATGACATCGCCGTCTTGAATGGGGGCGCTTTCCTGTTCCAGCAGTTCTTCACCGTTGACAGTCAGTTCGTTTTTGGAGATGTTGCGCACAATCCAGCTGCCCTTGTCGTCCCGAAGGAAAGCGGCATGAGAACGGGAAACGGTGGGGGACTGCAGCACCACATCACTGCGGCGGGAGCGTCCGACGGTGTTCTCCCAGTGATGGAAGGTGCCGGAATCTCCGTTGGGCAGGGTCAGTCTGCCCCAGTTTTCCTGTTCAATGCGTCCCCGCAGCAGACTCCTGCCGCAGCGCACCAACAGCCAGACGGACAGCAAAGGAAGCAGGATTCTCAGCGCCAGATTGACGGGAGAAATCCAAGGAGCTTCTGCCAGTCCTGTTATAAATTGAGTAAGATGGGTAAAATCCATGGGAACCCTCCTAAAATACACAAAAATACATTCTAATCATACCACATTTCATTCAGAAAAAAAGAAAGAATCTATTAAATCGTCATGTATCGTCACGGATTGAGTCACGATTGTAGACTTTATACAGGAAATATGGTATAGTTTTCACGCATGTAATTGCACTTTTTCGGATGGAGGAAAGAAGATATGGCGGGAAAGTTGATCGTTTTGGAAGGCACGGATGGGTCTGGAAAATCCACCCAGTTCGAAGCACTGAAACAACATTTGGAACGGGAGAAGGTTCCCTTTCAATGCCTGAAATTTCCTCAGTATGAGGAGGAGTCCTCTGCATTGATCCGGATGTATCTGGGCGGTGAGTTTGGAACCCATCCCTCTGATGTCAACGGATATGCCGCATCCGCATTTTATGCGGTGGACCGCTATGCCTCCTATAAAAAGGTATGGGGCGAGTGGTATGAAAACGGCGGACTGGTGCTGGCAGATCGCTACACCACCTCCAACGCAGTGCATCAGGCATCCAAAGTTCTGCCGGAGGAGCGGGAGCAGTTTTTCCGCTGGCTCTATGACTTTGAATATGATAAGCTGGGACTTCCTCAGCCGGATCAGGTCTTTTATCTGGATGTGCCTACGGATGCCACGGTTGGTATGCTGCGCAGCCGTGAAGCGGCCACCAACACCCATGCGGACATTCATGAGCAGGACACTGCTTATCTCCGAACCTGCCGTGAAACGGCGGGACAGGCCGCGGATGTGCTGGGCTGGTATCGGGTGAAGTGCTTCCAAGATGGCGCACTGCGGACCATTGACGATATCCATGGGGAAATCTGGGCTCAGGTTTCCAAGCTGCTGTAAGGAGGCACTTATGGTTCTGGTATTGCTCTGTGATGGATTTGAAGAGAGTGAAGTCACCGTTCCGGTGGATCTGCTGCGCCGCGGCGGAGTGGACGTCGGACTCTGCGGTGTAAATGGTTCCATGGTCAAAAGCAGCCACGGCATCACCTATGGCACCGACCTGACACTGGATCAGGCAGATCTTGCGCAGGTGGAGATGGTCTTTGTGCCCGGTGGTCTGGGCGGTACGGATGGTTTGCTGGCCTCTGCGCCGGTGGCAGCGCTGCTGCGTCAGGCCAAGGAGCAGGGATGTTATCTGGCAGCCATTTGTGCCGGCCCTACCGTGCTGAGCCGACTGGGTCTGATCGACGGCAAGAAGGCGGTGTGCTATCCCGGCATGGAGGACCTGCTTGTGCCGGCGATTCCTCAGAAAGGCAGCAGTGTGGTTCGGGACGGCAAGCTGATCACCGCCGAAGCGGCAGGTGCATCTTTTGAACTGGGCTTTACGATGCTGGACTTGCTCCGAGGGGAAGAAGTATCTCAGCAGGTGCGGCAGAGTGTGTACTACCGTGGATGAGAAACAGGCGATGCGCCGTCAGATTCGTGAGATCGAAGCGGGTATGACGGAGGAGCAGCGAGCCAGCAGTGATTTGGCACTGCAAAAACGCTTTCTCAGCTTGGCACAGGTGCAGCACGCCCAGACAATTTTACTGTATGCCTCGATGGGCAGGGAAGTGGACACCGCACCGGTGCTGGATCAACTGCTCCGGCAAGGCAAGCGAGTGCTGCTGCCCTGCTGTATGCCGGGAAATGAAATGATTGCCCGAGTGTATGACTCTCAGCGGCTGTGCCGGCATCCGTATGGGATGTGGGAGCCGTCGACGGAGTGCGAAGCAGTGGAAAAACAGGAAATTGACCTGATTTTGGTACCCGGAGTCTGCTACGACCGCTCCTGTATGAGAATGGGCAGAGGCGGCGGATTTTATGACCGCTACCTTGCATCTTATCAAGGTGTGACCGTCGGATGGTGCAGAGATGTGCTGTTGCAGGAAAAAATTCCGACCCAGCCGTGGGATCGGCCGGTACAGCTGGTGCTGACCGAACAGGAAGCAATCTATCACTGACGCTTGTTTCTGAGTGCGGTGCAGATAGAGATTAGATTAGAAACGAGTGAACTCGAAGACAGGAGTGAATCATATGTCGAAGTATTATGATCCCAACGAGGATTATAACTATGATGACGATTTTAACATTGAGGACTTCACCAGACAGGTGGACTTCGGAGATGATTTCGGTCTGGAAGAACCTGAACCGGAAGTGGACCCGATCAGCGATACCGACGCATATGAGCCGGTGAGGGGAGAAAAAAAGATGGCAACGCAACGCAGAAAGACTACGCAGAGAAAGAAGAAAAAGAAGGGCGGCGCCAAAAATGTGCGCACGCTGAGCAAGGGCGTCATCATTGCCATTTATGCGCTGGTGATCCTTGTGTTCTCCTTCTTCCTGGCAAAGGCCGGATGGGCATGGGCCAATGACCTGCTGGCGCTCAACAAGCAGCAGGCAGCTGCCACGGTGGAACTGAGTGAAGATATGTTCACGGAAAAGCAGAGAACCAACAATGCAGGCGAGGTTGAAACCTACTATCAGGCCGATATGGGTGCAGTGGCACGAGAGCTGAAGGAAGCAGACCTCATTGAATATCCTTGGCTCTTCAAGCTGTTCGCCAGCTTTACCGGTAAGGACACCCGTATGAGCCCCGGCAGCTATGATCTGGACACCAACATGGATTACAGCGCATTGCTGCGGAGCATGTCCCCCAATAAGAATGCCCGTCAGACGGTCAGTATTCTGATTCCTGAGGGCTATTCCATGAAGGAAATCTTTGCTCTGCTGGAAGAGAAGGAAGTGGCTACGGTTGCCGAACTGACGGAAGCCGCCGCAAACTATCCCTTCAAGTATTCCTTCTTGGATGACAGCACGCTGGGCCATGCGGAACGACTGGAGGGCTACCTCTTCCCGGACACCTATCAGTTCTATAAGGGCAGCGATCCTGCCACGGCACTTTCCAAGATGCTGACCAACTTCGATAATAAGTTTACTGAGGATCTCCGTGACCGAGCCAGTGTGCTGGGTTACTCGATCCACGATATCCTGACGGTGGCATCCATCATCGAGAAGGAAACCGACGGTGTGGATCAGACCTTGATTTCCTCTGTTATCTATAACCGACTCCAGAATACCTCTTCCGGCACCAATGGATATCTGCAGATGGACTCCACCATCCAGTATATTTTGGATGAGCGCAAGGAGCAGCTGACGGAGGAAGATCTGGCCATCGACAGCCCCTATAACACCTACAAGAACAAGGGCCTGCCTGCCGGACCGATCTGCAGCCCCGGTATGTCCTCTATCCGTGCCGCTCTGTATCCGGAGGATACCGACTACTTCTACTTCATTCTGGGCAATGATGAAACCACCCATTTCTTCAATAACTACAACGAATTCTTGGCCTACAAGGATTCTCTGGCAGCGGAGGGCTGAAGCACATGGCAGAACTGAAAAAGAAACCTGAGCTGCTGGCTCCCGCCGGAGATATGGAACGGCTGAAGATGGCCATTGCCTACGGCGCAGATGCTGTGTATCTGGCCGGCACCACCTTCGGTATGCGTGCCTTTGCCGGAAACTTTGACGAAAAAACGATTTACGAAGCCACCCGCCTCTGTCATGAGGCGGGCGTGCGTACCCATGTGACCATCAATACCATGCCCCGTGGTGAGGAGATCCGTGAGCTGCCCCGCTGGCTGGAAATCCTGCAGGATGCCGGCGTGGATGCGCTGATTGTGGCCGATTTGGGTGCCTTTACCATGGCGGGCAAGTATGCCCCCAAGGTGGAGCGTCACATCTCCACTCAGGCCAGCATTTCCAATCCTGTCACTGCACAGGCTTGGTATGATCTGGGCGCCAGCCGTGTCATTCTGGCACGAGAGCTGAGTCTGGAGGAAGTGCGCAACATCCGCCAGAACACCTCTCCTGAGCTGGAGGTGGAGGCCTTTGTCCACGGCGCTATGTGCGTCAGCTACTCCGGCCGCTGCCTGCTGAGCAACTACATGACTGGTCGTGATGCCAGCCGTGGTGCTTGCGCTCAGCCCTGCCGCTATCAGTATGCGCTGATGGAGGAGAAGCGTCCCGGTGAATACTTCCCGGTCTTTGAGGACGAGAAGGGCACTTACATCATGAACTCCCGTGACATGTGCATGATCGACCATGTGGGCGAGCTGATGGATATGGGTCTGGATTCCTTCAAAATCGAGGGCAGAGCCAAGTCCGCCTATTATGCGGCTATTGTGACCGGCGCCTATCGCCATGCCATTGACGCTGCATGGGAAGGAAAGCCGCTGGAGCCTATCTGGCGGGATGAAGTGGAAAAGGTGTCCCACCGCCACTATTCCACCGGCTTCTGGTATGGTGAGCCGGGTCAGTTCTATGAGGACTCCCGCTACATTCGGGACTGGCAGGTCTGCGGCATTGTGGAAAGCTGCGATGCCAATGGCGTCGCCACCGTGTCCCTCCGCAATAAGTTCACCATGGGCGATACCATCGAGGTGGTTGGCCCCAATACCGAGCCTGTGACCTTTGAAGTGCCCCTGATGGAAACGGAAGACGGTATGCCGCTCCGGGAACCTCGCACGCCTCAGATGAAGTTCCGGATTCAGCTGCCTAAGCCTGTTCCGGCACTGTCCATCCTGCGCCGTGGCGTGGATCTGACGCCCAAGGGCTGAAAACGGCGGAAATCCTTGGAATCCGTTGGAGAATCGGCAAAAATACGGGGTAAACCCGTTGACAATTCCGCTTTTCGTGATAAAATAATGGAGCAATATTGAGATGCCCGACAAAAAAGAGAGCGTTCCGACAGCCCAAAGCGAGTGGGGGATGGTGTAAGCCCCATGGTGATGCAGACGCTTGGCCGTTTTGTCCGATCGAATGATCCGGGCAGTCCGGGATGACCGGACCGAGTCACTCCCCGTTAAGGAGTTCCGAGATGCCGAACGAAAGGTTCGGCAAATCAGGGTGGTACCGCGAAGCAGCCTTCGCCCCTGACCATAGGGGCGGAGGCTTTTTTTGTACCCACCAATTCTACTTTCGGAGGTAATTCCATTGAAAAAATTTGGCGTAAACGAACTGCGCGAGATGTACCTCTCTTTCTTTGAGACCAAGGGACATCTGCGTCTGCCCAGCTTCTCTCTGATCCCTCAGAACGATGCTTCTCTGCTGCTGATCAACTCCGGCATGGCTCCCATGAAGCCTTTCTTCACCGGCGAGCAGGAGCCTCCCCGTCACCGTGTGACCACCTGCCAGAAGTGCATCCGTACCGGTGATATCGAGAACATCGGTAAGACGGCCCGTCACGGCACCTACTTTGAAATGCTGGGCAACTTCTCCTTCGGCGATTACTTCAAGCATGAGGCAATCGCATGGAGCTGGGAGTTCCTGACCAGCCCTGAGTGGGTGGGTCTGGACCCTGAGCGTCTGTACCCCTCCATCTATGAGGAGGATGACGAGGCGTTCGAGATTTGGAACAAGGAAATCGGCATTCCTGCTGAGCGCATCTTCCGCTTCGGCAAGGCTGATAACTTCTGGGAGCATGGTTCCGGCCCCTGCGGTCCCTGCTCTGAGATCTACTATGACCGCGGCGAGAAGTATGGCTGCGGCGAGCCCGGCTGCACCGTGGGCTGCGAGTGCGATCGTTACATGGAAGTGTGGAACAATGTGTTCTCCCAGTTCAATAACGACGGCCAGGGCAACTACACGGAGCTGGTTCAGAAGAACATTGATACCGGCATGGGTCTGGAGCGTCTGGCTGTTGTCTGCCAGGATGTGGACAGCCTGTTTGACGTGGACACGGTCATGAACATCACCAACCATGTGTCCAAGATCACCGGCGCTCACTATGGCGACAGTGACAAGGTGGATGTGTCCCTGCGTATCATCACCGACCACATCCGTGCATCTACCATGATGATCTGCGACGGCGTTCTGCCCTCCAACGAGGGCCGTGGCTATGTGCTGCGCCGTCTGCTGCGCCGCGCTGCCCGTCACGGCAAGCTGTTGGGCGTGAACGATCCCTTCCTGTATGAGGTCTGCGATACTGTTATCCACGAGAACGAGGGTCACTACCCCGAACTGCGTGAGAAGCAGTCCTACATCACCAAGGTCATCCGTGTGGAGGAAGAGAACTTCGCTAAGACCATCGATGGCGGTCTGCGCATCTTCGGCGACATGCTGGCAGAGCACAAGGCCAAGGGCGAGAGCGTGTTCTCCGGCGCCGACGCATTCAAGCTGTATGATACCTATGGTTTCCCCATCGACCTGACCATCGAGATGGCAGAGGATGAGGGTCTGACTGTGGATGAGGAAGGTTTCCGTACCTACATGGAGGAGCAGCGTGTCCGTGCCCGTAAGGCTCGTGAGGCTCTGGGCGATCTGGGCTGGGCCGGCATCGAGTTCGGCAAGGATATGCCTGAGACCGAGTTCGTAGGCTACAACTCCATCGAGGCTGAGGGCAAGGTGCTGGCTCTGGTCAGCGAGGAAGAGCTGCATGACACCATCGGCTCCGGTGTGGAAGGCATCATGGTTCTGGACAAGACTCCCTTCTATGCTGAAATGGGCGGTCAGGTGGCCGACCACGGTGTGATCACCGCTGGCGATGCCGTGTTTGAGGTGACCAATGTCCAGAAGAACAAGGGCGGCAAGTACATGCACTACGGTGTGGTCAAGTCCGGCTCCTTCACCGTGGGTGACGCTGTAAATGCCAAGATCGACATGAACCGCCGTAAGGCTATCTGCCGCAGCCACTCTGCAACCCATCTGCTCCAGAAGGCACTGCAGATCGTACTGGGCGATCACGTCCATCAGGCCGGCTCCCTCAATGAGCCCGACCGTCTGCGCTTCGACTTCACTCACTTCTCTGCTGTCACTCCTGAGGAGCTGGCTCGTGTGGAGACCATGGTGAACCAGGCCATCCTGTCCGGCGGCGACGTGGTCACCGATGTGATGACCATTGACGAGGCCAAGAAGCTGGGTGCTATGGCTCTGTTCGGAGAGAAGTACGGCGAGAAGGTCCGTGTGGTTCGCATGAAGGATGAGGAGAACGCTGACTTCTCCATGGAGTTCTGCGGCGGCACTCATGTGTGCAATGTGGCTATGGTCGGCGCCTTCCATATCAAGAGCGAGGGCAGTGTTGCTTCCGGCGTCCGCCGTATCGAGGCAACCACCGGCTATGAGAGCCTGCGTGTCCTGAACGATGAGGAGAAGGAAATCCAGAATGTTTCCGCTCTGCTGAAGGCCAAGCCCGGCGAGATGCAGAGCCGTGTGGAATCTCAGATCGAGGAGATCCGTGATCTGCGCAAGCTGGTGGAGCAGTACAAGGACAAGGAAATGCTGAATAAGGCAGATACCTTCCTGCTGTCTGCCCGCAGCGTGGGTGACCTGAAGGTCAACACCACTGCTCTGGACAACACCACTGCAGATGGCCTGCGTAAGATCGGCGACTTCCTGCGTGATAAGAAGGATAATGTGGTTGCAGTTCTGTCCTGTGTCAACGGCGAGAAGATCACCTTCCTGGCTGTTTGCGGCAAGGCTGCAGTCAAGGCCGGTGTCCGTGCCGGTGATATCATCAAGGCAGTGACCAAGGTCTGCGGCGGCAGCGGCGGCGGCAAGCCTGACTCCGCTATGGGCGGCGGTAAGGATGTCCAGAAGCTGGACGACGCACTGGCCATTGTGGACGATTTTGTTGCAGAAAAGCTGGGTCTTTAAGTAAACATCCAGCCAGAGGAAAGGAGCGAAAACCATGAGCGATTGCCTGTTTTGTAAAATCGCTGCCGGTGAGATCCCCTCGAAAAAGGTGTACGAAGACGATATGGTCTATGCCTTCTACGACATCGACCCTCAGGCTCCGGTTCACTTTCTGGTGATCCCTAAGGCACATATCGCATCCTGCGGTGCAATCACTGCGGACAATTCCGCTGTGGTGGCCCATACCTTCGAAGTGATCAGCAAGATCACCAAGGAAATGGGCATCACGGATTTCCGTGTGGTCAGCAACTGCGGCGATCAGGCAGGTCAGACGGTGCATCATCTGCACTTCCATGTGCTGTCCGGTCGCGATATGACTTGGCCTCCGGGCTGATTCCATCACAAAACAAAAGGCGGAGATCGGTGTCCGATCTCCGCCTTTTATGCTATAATGAGAACGCTTAACTGCTGGCTGGGAGGTGAGGAATTGCGGATTTTAGCGTGGCTGCTGCTGCCTTGCTGCGGAGCAATGATTTTGAGCTGTTATGCCGGAGTCGGTTGGCTCTGCTGGGTGCTGGCATTGGTCGCTTTGAGTGCCGGAATTGTCCTCTCACGCTCCAAACGAAACCTTCGGCATGCAGGTGTCCTTGCGGCGGTGGGCGCAATGGTGGGCTTTCTGTGGTTCGGAATTTACACTTCGGCAGCGGTCAAACCGGTGGAAGACTTTGCCGGAAGAGAAAGTGCCTTTTCGGCTGTGGTTACAGCCTATCCCAGAACGTCTGAGAATGGCACGGAGGTGCCTGTGAAGCTGGAAAAGGGCATGGGAGAGGGACATCGTGCGCTGCTGTTTTTGGAAGACACGGATCTGGACTTAAAGCCGGGAGATCAGGTCATTGCTGAGGGCAGATATCAGGATGCCCAAACACTGGGCGAGCGAATGGGAAATCGGAGTATGGCACGGGGATTCTTCCTCACCATCGACGGCACCGTCAGTTCTGTGATTCGTGGAGAGAAACTCCCTTGGACTGCCATTCCGTCTGCCTTGGGCAGAATGCTTACCCAGCGGATTCAGCAGCTTTACCAAGGAGAACACGGGGCGCTGCTGACCGGATTGATTACCGGCGATGAGTCGGTGATTTCCAATACGCTGTACACCGCATTTCGCCGCTCCGGTATGGCACATCTGCTGGCGGTATCCGGTCTGCACGTGGGATTTCTCACCGGAGTCCTGTATCTGCTGCCCGGTTCCAAACGCCGTCGGGTGGTGATTGCCATTCCTGTGCTGATCTTTTTCGCCATGATGACCGGAGAATCCTCTTCCGTGTGGCGGGCGGTGATTATGGCGTCCATTTTGCTGTCGGCACCGCTGTTCGGCAGAGAAAATGATCCCATCACTTCGATTTCTGTGGCGTTGGCTGTGCTGCTGATTCAAAATCCCTATGCCTGCAAAGGAATCGGCTTGCAGCTTTCGTTTGCTGCGGTGACAGGACTTGCCTGTTTCCACGGGAAGTTGTATCATTGGATGACTAAGCCGCTTGGGGACGATGAACTGAAAAAACATAATTTTCTGCATGAAACATGGTATTTGGTGGCCGGAGCCTTATCGACCGCTTTGGCGGCGAATGTGCTGACGCTGCCACTGTGCGCCATTTACTTTCAAAGTGTTTCACTGGTGGCGCCGCTCAGCAACTTGCTGAGTATTTGGTGTGCATCCCTGACCTTCGTGCTGGGACTGGTTTCTTGCCTTGTTTCGTTTGTGTCTATGCCGCTGGCCCATGGGCTGATCTGGGCGGTGAATGGATTGCTGGACTGGCTGATTGGCGTGGCGAAGTGGCTCAGCAGAGGCAGTTTTACGGCGCTGACGTTGGATAATCCCTACTATGTGGCATGGTTTGTGGTCACACTGGTACTGATTGCTGCGCTGATCGTTGTGAAGGGGTTGCGCCGCAGACCGTTGCTGCCCATCGGGGCATCGGCGGCACTGCTGCTGTTGGCGCTGTCCCTGCGGATGATTACGCTGTCAGGAAGTCCCTTTACCGTGACCGCACTGGATGTGGGAAAAGGCTCCTGCACGGTGTTTGGCGCCCATGGAACTTATGTAGCGGTGGATTGTCAGGGCCGCAATGCCGGAGATCGGCTGGCGGACTATCTGACTTCCGGCGGAACCAAGCATTTATCCCTGTTGATACTGGATCAACTGGACGAAGGACGGCTGGACAACATGGAGCAGCTGCTTGCGCGGGTGGATGTGGATGCTGTGGCGCTGCCCGCTTGGCAAACCAGCTCAAAGTTAGAGATGGAATGGTCTGAACTGTTGCAGGACAATGACTGTGAAGTGATTTTACTCAACAGAGAAATTGAGGCTCAGTTTGGCGGGGTGACTCTGTCAATTCTGCCGATGGTCGGGAATCAGGGAGCAAATCAATGTACGGCACCGGTGCTTTGCAGCTGGAACGGGCACAATGTACTGGTGAGCGGCGCATTGGAGGAAGCGGAGGAGCAGGCGCTGATGGAACGCTGGGAACTGCCCGAGCTGGATGCGCTGATTTTGGAACATGGCGGTGACAAACAGGCGGCAAGTCTGACGTTGCTGTCTGAAACCCATCCGGACTGCGCCATCTTGTCGAATGGCGGTATGGAACGACGCCGCATCAACGAGGAAGTGCTGAGAAGGCTGAACAGCTTTGGCACGGTGATTTATAGAACCGACCGTAACGGTACGGTGACGATACGATATTGAGGAGAAATTTCCTATGGCTGTAAAGAAAAGCAATGCTCCGTATCAGGAACTGCGCAAGGCGCTCAAAGAGGGCGATGTGGGCAGACTCTATGTGTTTTATGGCGAGGAGCGCTATCTTTTGGAGGACAGTGTCCGCACCCTGCGCAAAAAGCTGGTTCCGGAGGGAATGGAGGAGTTTAACCTTCACCTGATGGAGGGCAAAGGTCTGGATTTGAACCGACTGGCGGAGGCGGTGGACAGTGTGCCGATGATGAGTGAGCACACTCTGACCATTGTGACAGACTTTGACCTATTTGGTTGCAAGGAAGCGGACAAGGAGCGCTTACTGCAAATTTTTAGCGACCTGCCGGAGTACGGATGCCTTGTGTTTGTGTATGACACGCTGCCTTATAAAATCGGACGGGGCAAGTATCAGGATCAGGTGAAAAAGCTTGGCTCCATTGTGGAGTTTGTGTCCCCGACCAGAAATGATCTGCTGGACTGGGTGCGCAGACGCTTTGCAGCTTTGGGCAAGAAGATCGACAGTGCGGAGAGTGAGTATCTGATTTTCCTCTGCGGCAGCCTGATGACGGGTCTGCTGACAGAAATCGGCAAGATTGCAAGCTACGCCAAGGGGGAATACATCACCCGGGCGGATATTGATGCGGTGGCAGAGCCGGTGCTGGAAGCGCAGGTGTTCGATATTACCGATGCGGTGGGTGCGCGTCAGTTTGATCGGGCCTTTACCGTGCTGTCTGAACTGTTTCGGCTCAATCAGGAGCCGATTATGATTCTGGCCATTTTGGGCAAGCACCTGCGCCAGCTGTACTCTGCTCGTCTGGTGCTGGAATCCGGACAGGGGACCGGTGCGTTGATGGATATGTGGAATATGAAAACAGACTGGCAGGCCAAGAAGCTGATGAAAAATGCCCGGAACTGCAGTCTGGATTGGTGCCGGAAGGCAATCGTGCTGGCCGGAGAAACGGACTATGCTATGAAGAGCAGCGGGCGAAATGCGCAGGAATTGCTCAGCGAAATGATGCTGAAGCTGGCAAACGGGTGAGAATATGCTGAAAATCAAAGAAGCCATCGTGGTGGAAGGCCGCTACGATCAAAATACACTGTCTCAGCTGGTGGACACGCTGATTATCCAGACCCAGGGGTTTGGTATCTTCAAGGACAAGGAAAAAGCGGCGATGCTGCGCCGTGTGGCGGAAAAGCGGGGCATTATCGTTCTGACTGACAGCGACGGTGCCGGATTTGTCATCCGAAATCACTTGAAGGGAATTTTGCCGCCGGAGCAGGTTAAACACGCCTACATTCCGGATTTGCTCGGCAAAGAGAAGCGTAAGCGTGCGCCGGGCAAGGAAGGAAAGCTGGGTGTGGAAGGAATGCGGCCGGAGGTGCTGGAACGGGCGCTGCGCAATGCCGGAGCAACCATTCTGGGCGAAACCGCCGACACCGAATCCCGCAGGGAAATTACCAAGTTGGATTTGTTTCAGGACGGTTTTTCCGGTCGTCCGGACAGCGCACAGCGGAGAGAAAAACTGCTTCGAGCGCTGGATCTGCCCCAGCATCTGACGGGCAAGGCACTGCCTCAGGTGCTGAACACCTTGCTCACCTATGAGGAATACAAAACACTGATTCAAACACTATAATGGAACCCGGAAGGCATTGCCTTCCGGGTTTTTTCTCGCCCTACATCGGGGAAAACAGACAGGAAAAACGGTTTTCGACACCGGAATGTGGAAAACCAGGGGGAATGGCGGCGAAAAAGCGGGTACGGTTTCACTGGAAATATGGGAAATATCCGATATAATCCTATTTGCCGGTAATCAGGGAGAGGAGAAAGATTGTTGGAGATTATAGAAGAAACAGAGCGAGTTTATATAGATGCAGAGG
>SAMEA104404100__coassemble_2218_pt1 | contig 15298 bp, 14 predicted proteins | sample SAMEA104404100__metabat2_low_PE_082 | metagenome-assembled genome bin SAMEA104404100 (sample SAMEA104404100) | Balaenoptera acutorostrata
GAGTGGTTTTTCCATGAAGATGAGTAATACGGAGTACGGCAAGCTGGTACAGTCTATGGCGAAGCCATCTCCAATGGGGAAAGATCTGCTGTGGGCCTTTGTGGTGGGCGGCGGTATTTGTGCTTTGGGACAGTTCTTTATCTATTGCTATCAGAAGTTGGGGCTGGACCAGACGATATCTTCCACGGCGGCAACAGTGACGCTGATTTTCTTGTCTGTGCTGATGACAGATCTGGATTTGTACTGCCATATCGCAAAATTTGCCGGAGCAGGTACTTTGGTGCCGGTGACAGGCTTTGCAAACTCCATTGCATCTCCTGCGGTGGAGTTCAAAAGTGAAGGTCTGGTGGCCGCCGGAGGTATGGCTTGCAAGATGTTTACCATTGCCGGTCCGGTGCTGGTCTGGGGCATTTCAGCCAGTGTGGTCTATGGACTGATTCTGGTGGTATTTCAACTGGTATAAACAAAAGGGCGTATCGTCGATACGCCCTTTTGCTGTAAAACGGAATTAGATGCCCAGATACACACAGATATGCTCAAAATAAAAGTAGTAGGCATTGTTGCCGGGATGCAGTCCGTCGTTGTCGGGACCGACTCCGACCTGAAGAAACTCCTCCAGAGTGCAGCCACGCAGTCTGCATTCGGTCTCCATGGTCAGATAGTGGTCAATAAGTAAAACCCGGTCCGCATAATCCTTTGCCACATCCCGAATGGTTTCTACCACCTTGGACTGGGGATAGATCCGAGTGGGCTTGGCATCGTTAGCGGCAGTGGCGGGATTTGGGGTCATCAGTACCAGTTTGTTGCCGTCAGCAAGCACTTTTTCACACAGAGCAGACAGGTTGCGCTTGAGCAGCTCCATGCCGCCATCAATCTTCTTGTCGTTGGAGCCAATCATGCAAAAGACCAACGGATCCTCCGTAGGATGATAAAGCTGGTCTAAATGCTCCATCAGTTCGGTGCTGGTGGTGCCGTAACAGCCCACATTGTCAACGGTGCAGTTGTAGCGAGCCACATGCTCCTGAAACAGAGAGGCCCAGCAGAGCTTGCCTTTCTGTCTGTAAAACGGGGGATAAATGAGAGAACCGGTGCGATCATCATCACTGCTGCCTGCGCCGATGGTCAGACTGTCCCCCAAAAGCTTGATGTGACAGCCGGAACGAATCAGATTACGAATTTCTGCCCGCAATGCTTCTTGTGCCATAGGATACACCTCCATGTTTTTTTCTTTTATCATACTGCAAATGAACGTGAACCGCAATGGCGTATAAAAGGGGAAATCAGTACATAGGATAGACAGATGGAAAGGGGAGTGGCGTATGAAGAAAGAGAATTGGCGGCGCTGGCTGGTGGCCTACGCACTGGTGGTAGCAGGAGGTTTCGTCTTTCACTTCCTCTATGACCTTTCGCCTAATGTGCTGTTTGCACTGCTCGCTCCGGTGCAGGAAAGTGTGTGGGAACACTTGAAAATCCTCTTTTGGCCCATGCTGATGGTCGGATGGTGGATGACCCGTAAGGATGTCACAGAGAAGCCCAGCTGGTATTTTGCCACGCTGCTGGGCAGTGGTTTGCTGCTGTTTTTTGGATGGATCGTGCATATCCAGATCGGAATAGAAGAAGTCATGGTGGATGTGCTTGGCATGATTGTCATTGAAGCGATTGCATTTTTGGCTGCCGCTTGGATGAAGCTGGGAGAACGATGGAAAGGGCCGCTGATGTTGGGGTTGATTGCAGTCACAGTGCTTATTGTCGCCTTTACTTTTTGGCAGCCGGAGGGATTGCTCTTTGCTGATCTGAGCAGAGCGGATGCACTTTACACATTGCCATGCTAATGAAATCAAACGCCGCCCACGGAGTTTCCGTGGGCGGCGTTTTGCAGTTTGTACGTCATAATGAGCATTCCGACTTCGAACTATGGATCAAAAGGCGGGCAGTAAATGCAGTTCATAATGTAACCCAGACATTAAACAGAGGACATGTAGAACGTTCAATTTTTAGATCTATTTTCGGGTCAACGTAAAGTCGATGCCTCTTCAGTGTGTACCAAGTGAGGCATACTTCGTCCGTTAGTTAACTATAAATGAAAGCGCGTATATTGACAATTAAGGAAGAACAAAGGGATGGAAGGAAAGAAAAAGACGGAGACGGTTATTTTACACAAGAAAAAAGAAAATAAAATGGTTAAATAGCTGAAAATGACGAAACCTCTTGTATATTCTTTAACAATGTGCTAGGATGACATCACAATAGTTGGTAAGGTCACTGGACAAACTTATTATTGACCGAACCAAGAAAGGACTTTTACATGCTTACACAGCAGATGATACGCGCACGAAATTTGCGCAATATATACCAAATGATCGATCAGAATGCCGGCATTTCGAGAGCCAGCCTTGCAAAACAGTCCAAGCTGAGCAAGACAACGGTGTCCAGCTTAGTAGATGAGTTGATTGCCGGAAAATATATTGAAGACTGCGGCGTTACGGAAAGCCGACTGCAGGGCAGACATCCCAACGAACTTCGTGTCGACGGGGAAGATAATGTGGTGGCTGTCATCAGTTGGCGTCGTACCCGACTGGATCTTGCGCTGGTATCCTCGGACAGTACCTTGGCATTCCGCGACCAGATTCCGATTTGTAAAAAAGAATCCAGCATTGAATGCATTCGTCATTCGTTTTTCGATGTGTTGCTGCCTGAGGTAGGCACGGCACGGCTGATGGGCGTTTGCATTATTGTTCCCGGCATCGTAGATGACATCCGTGGGCGGATTAATTCAACGGTGTTGGATATTACATTTTCAGATCCGGTGGTGCAGCAGCTCACAGAGATGATGGTGGGCTATCCTCTGTGTATCTTGAATGATACGGCTTGCTTTGCCTATGCAGAGAATATGTTCACCCGGATTGAAGATCCGTTTTTTGCGTACATCAATGTGTCCCGCGGTGTTGGCGCCTGCCTGTTTGCTGACGGTAAGATGCTCCGTGGTGCAGGAGGAATGTCAACCCAGTTCGGCCACTTTTCTATTGATCACAATGGCCCTCAGTGTCCTTGCGGGAATAAAGGCTGTTTGGAACGCTTAATTGGTGAGTATGCGTTGGAAGAGCGCGCAGAAGCTTGCGGACTGCATTTGGATCTGCCCAACGGACGGCGGCCATTGTTCAGCGATATCGGCGCATTAGCAGGAAATGGAGACGAAGCAGCGCTGCGGTTGATTCGAGATCTGGCACAGGATTTGGCCTTCGGATTGTCCAATTTGATTTCCATGTTTAACCCGTCACTGATTGTGATTGGCGGTACAGGTGTGAACCTTGGACCTACCTTCTTGAAAGAGGTTCATGCAGCATTGTCAAAGATAGGATTTCGGGAGTTTGTATCCCGCGTTAAGTTACAGTACTCCCGCTTGGGATTGGACTCGGAACTGACCGGAGCAGCTCAGTATTATATCAATCACCACTATGATTTTTCCGGAGAGATGCCGGATGGTCCGTTCCTTCGGTAAAAGAGGAACAGGAAAAAGAGAAAGGCGGATGCAAAATGAATCGTATCATTGGTGTCAATTCGAATTGTTACCACGGTTATTCTGTGGAAGATTCGCTGGAAGGCATTGCAGCAGCAGGATTCCACTATGTGGAACTGACCGCTACGAAAGGTTGGACGGAGCATGTGTTCCCCGATCAGAGCTTCGAAAAGCTTTGCGCAGTGAAAGACAAGATGGAGCAGCTGAAGCTGACCCCGTTCTCTATGAGTGGTCACTGCAATCTGATGGATACCCAGCGTTTGCCTGATTTCGTGATGAATATGCGCTTAGCCAACTTTTTTGGCTGCCAGTACATTGTGTCCTCCATCGGTGAAGCTCACTTAAAGGATAATGCCACCGCATCCAACGAGTTACTGGCAAACAACATCCGCAATCTGGTGCCTGAACTGGAGAAATACAATTTGACCTTGGTTTTGGAACTTCATGGAGATCATGCCACCGGTACGATCATGAAGGAAATTGTGGATCTGGTTGGATCTCCTCGTGTTAAGATCAATTACGATACCGCAAATTGCGTGTTCTATGGTGATGTGGATGCGGCAGACGATGTGGACACCTGCATGGACGAGATTGCATATCTGCATCTGAAGGATAAGGCCGGCGAGCGTCAGGAATGGAACTTCCCCGCACTGGGCGATGGCTATGTGGACTTTGAAACCATCTTTGCAAAGCTGGAAAAGGCAAATAACAATGCCCCATTTAGTCTTGAGATTGAGTTTACGCAGGCCGGCCCCTGTGATTTGGATGAGATCAACGAAGCCGTTCGCAAGTCTGCAACTTATCTGAAAGCACACGGATTTGAACTGTAATCCATTTGGTTTTCTCGGTAAAAGGCCGTGAAAATAAAAAAATTTAGGAGGAAAAAACATGAAAAAAATTCTTGCAATCATGCTGGCTGTTATGCTCACTCTGGGTATGACCGCTTGCGGTGGCGGCACTGCTTCTAATGATGGCGATGCCTCCAAGCCCGGCACTTCTTCTCAGACCGATGGCAATAAGCCTGATGGTAAGAAGGACCTGACCTTCGGTTATATCGCATACGATATGTCCGACATTTGGAACGAGTACTCCGCTCGTGCATTCGAGTATGCTGCAGAGCAGAACGGCGTTAAGACCGTGGTCCTCGACTCCAAGAACAGCCTGGAAGAGTCTGTCACCGCCATGGAATCGCTGATTCAGCAGGGCGTTGATGGCATTTCTATCTTCCCCATCTCCACCGAACAGGGCGCACAGCTGGTCAAGATGGCCAATGAGGCTGGCATTCCTGTGACCGTTGAGAACTTTGCCATGGATATTGACAATCCCGGCGATTACATCGCTTCCGTTGCCTGCGAGTATGACAAGATCGGCGAAGCTGCCATCAAGTGGATCGCAGAGCAGAAGGAAGGCGCAAAGATCTTCTTCTGCGCTGGCCAGCAGGGCGCTGGTGTGTATGAGAAGTATCAGGAAGGCGTTGACCGCGCTCTGGAAGAACTGAACGGCAAGGCTGAGGTTGTTTCCGTGCTGCACGGCGACTGGCTGACTGATAAGGCTTACAACGTCACCACTGACCTGATTAACTCCGGTACCGAGTTCGATTACATCTTTGCTAACAACGACATGATGGCTCAGGGCTGCTACAATGCTCTGAAGGATGCCGGCATGGAGAGCATTCCGATCGTCTCCACTGGCGGCTCTCCCGATGGCTTCAAGATGCTGCAGGACGGCGTCGAAGCTGCCAACATGACTGCTCCTGTTTCTGTTCAGGGTGTTAAGACCTTCATGAACCTGTACAATCAGGTTGCTCTGGGCGAAGCTCCCTCTGAGAAGTTCACCGCTCTGCCCGTTATCCCCGTGGCTGCTGATGACACCAGCTCCTACATCGCATGGGACGACTATGCAGCAGCTTATGACTTCCTGCAGCAGAATCAGTGATCTGAATGTGAACTGTGATCCGCAGTAAGTAAGATCATTCGATAAAACACCGGCCGGCTGCGGCGGAATGGCTGGGTTATATGCCCTCCGTTGCGCCCGGTTGGCCGGTGTTATTGTTCAAAAGAAGGTGAGAGCTGCATGAAAATTGATTACGAAAACAGCAAACCGGTGATCTCGATGAGAGATATTCGGAAAGAGTTCTCCGGTGTATGGGCGCTGTCGGGCATCACGCTTGATGTCTATCCCGGCGAGGTGCATTGCCTTGTTGGTGAGAATGGCGCAGGTAAATCTACATTGATGAAGGTTCTGTCGGGTGCATATACACCTACATCCGGCACGATTGAAGTGGATGGAACCACTTACGACAAGTTAGAGCCGGCTCAGTCGAAAGAGCTGGGTATTAACATTGTGTATCAGGAAAATGATCTGGTACCCAGCATGGATGTGGTAGAAAATATCTATGTCGGTAATGAAAAAACAAAAGGCCATGGCCTGATCGACTATAAGTCGATGGAAAAAGAAGCCCGTCAGCAGATGACTGAATTGGGCATTGACCTGAAGCTGGATACAAAAATTGAAAATCTGTCTGTTTCCGATCAGCAGTTTGTGAAGATTCTGAAGGCACTCAGCGTTCGGCCTCGTGTGCTGATCATGGACGAGCCTACTTCCATGTTCAATGTGGAAGATGCGGCAAAGGTTCTGGAATTAACGAAGCGAATTACAGAAATGGGAATTGGCATCGTTTATATCTCCCATTTTCTGAATGAAGTTGTGCAGATTGCAGACCGAATCACGGTCATTCGTGATGGCGCGGTGGTCAGCACCTATACAAATGAAAATCGAGATATTCCGATTACGACGATCACGCAGGACATGGTGGGTCGTCCGGTGGATATGTTCTACGATAAGGAAAAGAGCGAGATCGGTGATGTGATGCTGGAGGTCAAGGATCTGCAGCTGACCAAGGATAGTCCGAAGGTGAGTTTTACCGTTCGAAAGGGTGAGATCGTCGGATTCTCCGGCATGGTCGGTTCCGGACGAACTGAACTGATGCGTGCGCTGGTAGGTGCAGATCATCGCTATGGCGGTCAGATTTTCATTAACGGCAAAGAAGTGAAGATCAAGAACCCCAACGACAGCATCAATGCCGGAATTGCGTTTATTACGGAGGATCGTCAGCAGCTTGGCCTGATGCTGCACGCCAGTGTGCTGGAGAACACCACAATCCTGGGCCTTCGTGAAAAGATTAAGGGTTTCTTTGTGAACATCAAAAAGTTCCCGCCGCTGGTAGCAAATCTGCTGAAGGAACTGCGAGTAAAGACCCCCAGTGTTTGGACAGAAGCAGTTTATTTGTCTGGCGGCAATCAGCAGAAGGTTGTTCTTGCAAAGTGGCTGTTTGCAGAGCAGGATATCTACATCTTTGATGAGCCGACGCGTGGTATTGACGTGAATGCGAAGGCTGAGTTCTATAAGCAGATGAGTGCGCTGACCCAGCAGGGAAAGTGTATTATCATGATCAGCTCTGATATGCCGGAATTGATCAGTATGAGTGATCGTGTGCTAGTTGTGCGCGACGGTGATATTGATTGTGAACTGACCGGTGAGCAGATCAATGAGCAGGAAATCATTAAACGAGCATTAGGAGTGAAGAAAAATGGCAGATAATCTGAGCAAGACCGCTACGGCGAAGAAGCTGGTAAAGGACCAGCGTGTGCTGTTGGCCATTGTCATTGCGGTAATTGTGGTTGCTATTTCGATTATCAACCCCAAGTTTATTGCACTGAGCAATATTGTTTCCATCTTCCAGCAGATTTGCGTGCTGGGCATTCTTACCATGGCAATGAGTATTCTGCTGATCTCCGGCGGTGTTGACCTGTCCATTGGCAACATCATGGTGCTCAGCGGCGTGGTGATGTACCTTCTCATCAATAATAATCTTCCTCTGCCTTTGGCAATTCTGGCCGGCATGGGTACGGGTCTGGCTTGCGGCCTGTTTAACGGCTTTGTCATCGCAAAGAGTAAGTGCATCCCCTTGGTTATTACGCTGGGTACCAGCAAGGCCTTCTATGGCTTGGCACTGACGGCTTCCGGCGGACGCATCATGAACTTTGGCGGCGCCTTTGATGGCCTGAAAACCAAGTTCTTTGAGGTGTTTTCCCCCATGCTGCTGGTGCTGATCGTCATGATTGTGCTGGCTTATGTGATGATGAACTATACTAAGTTTGGCCGTCGTGTTGTGGCCTTGGGCGGCAATGAGAAAAACGCTTATCTGTCTGGTATCAATGTGACCCGTTATAAGGTTGCAGTCTATGGCATTTCCGGTCTGTTCTGCGCTGTGGCAAGCATGGTGTTCATCGCCCGTATTGACTCTATCACTGCGAATGCAGGTATGAACTATGAAACGAATGCTCTGGCAGCTGCGATTATCGGCGGCGTCACTTTTGATGGCGGCAAGGGTACCATTAGCGGTGCATTCCTTGGCTGCCTGCTGATGGGTGTTATCTCCAATGCAATGAACATTCTGGGTGTGGATACCAATGTCCAGACCATCATTACCGGTGCCATCATTGTGGGCGCTGTGGTGCTCAGCAACATCAATAACATCCGCAAGAAGTAAGCGTCGAAAGAGGTGTTTGACTTGGTTCGTATTGCAATCATCGGTGCTGGTTTTATGGGGAAAACCCATTTGACTGCTTACAAAGCGATGGAACATGCGAAGGTCACAGCTGTATGTGATCTGAACGAAGCACAGGGCCGTGCGCTGGCAGAAGAGGCTGACTGCGATTGGTTTGCCAATGGCGATGAAATGCTGTCCACGGCAGAGGTGGATGTTGTTGACATTTGCCTTCCTACCTTCCTGCATGAGGAGTATGCATTGCTGGGTGCGAAGTACAAAAAACACATTATTTGCGAAAAACCCGTGACACTGACGATGGAGTCCTTGGATCGGATGCTGAAAGCGGCGGAAGAGGCTGGCGTGCAGTTTGCTGTGGGTCAGGCAGTTCGCTTTTGGCCTGAGTATGTGAAGACCAAGGAACTGTATGAGTCCGGTGCGCTGGGCAATGTCAAATATGCTCGCGCCAGCCGTCTGTCTGTACATCCTGCATGGAGTGCATGGTATCGCCGTCCGGAAAACAGCGGCGGCGGACTTTTTGATTTGCATTTGCATGATATTGACTATCTGTGCTATATCTTCGGCAAAGTGCGTCAGGTGTATTCCGTCGGTCAGCAGAATGAACTGGGCAGCTGGAATCATGTGGCAACCTCGCTCACCTTTGAAAATGGAGTGGAGGCAACCTCTGAAAGCATTATCGAGATGCCAGAAGGATTCCCATTTACTATGGAGTTGAATGTGGTGGGCGATAAGCGAGCGGTGTGTTATCGTATGCGTGCAGGAACCAATTTGGAGGATGTTGCCTCTGCGGTCCGTGAAACTTGGCTGTATGGCGAGGGTGAAGCCAAAACTTTGGATATTGATCCTTATGATGCTTACCAGAACGAACTGGAGCATTTTATCAGCCATATTGATGCAGGTACGCCCATTACGGCAATCACGCCTGGCGACATTCGTCATGTGCTGCAGGTGATTCTGGCAATCAAGGAATCCTTGGAAACCGGAAAGACCGTTCAACTGTAAGAAAGAAGGAGCGTGTATAGAATGAAACAGGGTATCAGTCTGTTTTCGTTTACGGAAAACACCGATGTGCGCTGGATGTTCGAACATGCACAGAAAGCTGGGTATCAGGGTGTCGAGCCCGTTATGAGTGAAAGCGGCTATTTGAATCCGTCTACCAGCGAGAAAGAAATACTTGCCATGCGTCGTATGGCGGAAGATTTTGGCTTGGAGATTCCTAGTGTAGGCGTGTGGAGTCTGTGGGAGAACAATCTGGTTTCGGATAGCAAGGAAATCCGTGATAAGGCATTTTGCATCGTCCAGAAGCAGATTGAAGCAGCGCATCTGATGGGAGCGGATACCATCTTGGTGGTTCCCGGCTATGTGGGCTGTGAGTTCGCATCGAAACCGGAAAAAATTCGCTATGATGTTGCCTATGAGCGCAGTCAGGAGGCTTTGTCCCGCTTGGCTGACGATGCAAAACAGGCTGGTGTAGCAATCGGCATCGAGAATGTCTGGAATAAGTTCTTGCTTTCTCCGATGGAAACAGCACGCTTCCTGGATGAAATCGGCTCTGAGTATGTGGGCATGTATCTGGATGTGGGCAATGTGATCTACACTGGCTATCCGGAACAGTGGATTGAGATTCTGGGCAAACACATCAAAAAGCTGCATATGTCTGACTATCGTTTCGATCAGGCAGGCATTGGAGCCTTTGTCGATTTGTTTGCCGGCGATGTCGATTTTGAAGCTGTGGCAAAGGCTATTGCGAACATCGGATACGATGACTACATTACACTTGAAATGCTGCCCAACTACAAGCAGTTCCCAGAAGTGAGTCTGTATGCAGATAAGTATGCGATGGATAAGATTTCCAACCTGATTTCTGAGGCAAGAAAGTAAAGCTGTTATTTGATTGGCAGTAGAGTCAATCAAAGCGAAAAGAAACATACAGGAGGCAATGAATCAGATTCATTGCCTCCTGCGTTTTACTTTACATATAAAGCAAGGCTGATTGCCCTTCTGGGCAGTCAGCTTTGTTGCAATTTAGCCAAAAGCAGCGCATCATCTTTGAATTGTCTTAAACTCTGCTGCATTGACGGAAGAGGGAAGTGATGGTACAATGATACATTATTATGTCAATAGTGGGGTAGTGTAGCTATGTGGCTTGCAGATCAATGGAAAGATTATGAACTTCTGGATTGCGGACGAGGCGAAAAGCTGGAACGCTGGGGCGATAAAGTGCTGGTGCGTCCGGACCCTCAGGCAATCTGGAATACCCCCCGCACTCTGTGGGGCTGGAAGGTAAATGACGGCCGTTACAGCCGTTCCAACACCGGTGGCGGTCACTGGGACAAGCGCAGCTTGCCTCAGAACTGGACCATCAACTATGGCAATCTGACCTTCAAGGTCGGACCCATGAACTTTAAGCATACCGGCTTGTTCCCGGAGCAGGCGGCAAACTGGGATTTTGCACAGGATATGATCCGCCGTTCCGGACGTGAGATCAATGTGCTGAACCTGTTTGCTTACACCGGCGGCGCTACGGTGGCTTGTGCAGCTGCCGGCGCCAAGGTGTGCCATGTGGATGCCGCAAAGGGCATGGTGGCATGGGCAAAGGAAAATGCCAAGCTGTCCAACCTGAGTGATGCGCCCATCCGCTGGATCGTGGATGACTGCGCTAAGTTCGTGGAGCGTGAAATTCGCCGCGGCCGTCGTTATGACGCCATCATCATGGACCCTCCGTCCTATGGCAGAGGACCCTCCGGCGAAGTGTGGAAGCTGGAAGAGAATCTCTATCCCTTCCTGGAACTGGTGGTGCAGGTGCTGTCTGATCAGCCTCTGTTCTTCATCATCAACTCCTATACCACCGGCCTTGCACCCAGTGTGCTGGGCTATCTGCTGGATACGCTGGTGACCAAGAAGTACGGCGGTCATTCTGAGTGTCAGGAGCTGGGTATTCCCGTGAAGGCCAGCGGACTGGCTCTGCCTTGCGGAGCAACCGGACGCTGGATGGCAGACCTGCCCAGTCGGGGCCGCTGATATGGAAGCATATCAGGAGCATCAGAAGCCGATCATCGCAGCGGAGCATCTGTCCTTTGCCTATACGGGTGCAGATGGTGTTGCGCCTGCGGTGCTGAAGGATCTGAACCTGACGGTGGAGCAGGGCAGCTTTGTGGCTATTTTGGGCCATAACGGCTGTGGCAAGTCCACCTTGGCCAAGCATATGAACGGTATTTTGCTGCCCATCGGCGGCAAGGTGTATGTGGACGGCATGGACACCATGGACGACGATCTGCTGCAGCAGATCCGCCGCACGGTGGGCATGGTGTTCCAGAATCCGGACAACCAGATCATTTCCTCCATTGTGGAGGAGGATGTGGCCTTTGCGCCGGAGAATCTGGGTGTCGCACCGGAAGAAATCCGCCGTCGGGTGGATGATGCGCTGGAGGCGGTGGGTATGAGTGAATATGCACTCCATGCCCCGCATCTGCTGTCCGGTGGACAGAAGCAGCGCATTGCCATTGCCGGTGTGCTGGCCATGCAGCCTAGGTGCATCGTTTTGGATGAACCGACGGCCATGCTGGACCCGGTGGGCAGAGAAGAGGTCATCAGCACCATTCGCCGGCTCAATCGAGAGCAGGGCGTTACCGTGGTGCTGATTACCCATCATATGGATGAAGCAGCACAGGCAGACCGTCTGGTTGTAATGAACGAGGGCGAAGTGATTGCTGACGGCGCACCCAAGGAGGTCTTTCTCGATGTGGAAGGCCTGCAGCGTGTCGGACTGACGGTGCCGGAAACGGTGGGTCTGCTGTATGAACTGAAACAGGCGGGCATGGATGTCTCGCTGGATGCACTTTCCGTGGAGGAGTGTGCCGCAGAGATTGCTGCGGCGCTGTAAGTGCGAAGGATAGATAGGAGAAGCATTGGAACCGATTATTGAAACCCAAAAGCTGACCCACATTTACAGTGTGGGTACTCTATTTGAACATACGGCGCTGCATGAGGTGGATTTTTGTGCCTATCCCGGGGAAATTCTCGGAGTCATCGGACATACCGGCTCAGGGAAATCCTCCCTCATTCAGCATTTGAACGGACTGCTCAAGCCTACCTCGGGTAAGGTGCTCTTTCAGGGCAAAGATATTTGGGCAGAGCTGAAAAAGATTCGAGAGATCCGCTTTCAGGTGGGTCTGGTGTTCCAGTATCCGGAATACCAGCTTTTTGAGGAAACGGTCTATAAAGACATTGCCTACGGTCCTCGGAATATGAAACTCAGTGCGGAAGAAGTGGACGAGCGTGTCCGTTCTGCCGCCGCGTGGGTGGACCTTCCGGAGAGTGTGCTGGAAAGTTCTCCCTTTGAGCTGTCCGGCGGACAGAAGCGCCGTGTTGCGATTGCCGGTGTGCTTGCTATGCGTCCCAAGGTGCTTATCTTGGACGAGCCGACGGCAGGACTGGACCCCAGAGGCAGAGAATCCATTTTGGAAAACATTCGACGCATTCACAGAGAGCAGGGAACCACCATCATTCTGGTTTCTCACTCCATGGACGAAATTGCCCGCAGTGCGGATCGGCTCTATGTGGTGAATAACGGAGGCCTGCCTTACAGCGGAACCCCGGGTGAAGTGTTTGCCCACGGGGCAGAGCTGCGAGAGATGGGCTTGGATATTCCCAAGGTGACTCAGGTGGCGCAAAAGCTGCGCAGTATGGGGATTCCGGTGGATGCAGATGTCTATACGATGGAGGATGCGGTCAAATCCATCCTTGCCCTGCGGGGAAAGGAGGATGCCGGATGTTAAAAGACATTACGCTGGGACAGTATTTTCCAGGAAAGAGTGTGGTTCATCGTCTGGACCCCAGAACGAAGCTGATTCTCACGGTGCTGTACATTGTGGCACTGTTTATGGCACAGAACCTGATTACATATGCTCTGATGATCGGCGTGCTGCTGGTCTGCATCAAGCTTTCACAGGTGGGCTATAAAGCGGTGTTCCGTGGGATGAAACCGGTGCTGTTCATCGTATTGCTGACGGCAGTTTTGAACCTGTTTTATAACCATACCGGCGAATTGCTGGCGAAGTTCTGGATTTTCTCCATCTACACCGGCGGTGTTCGGATGGCGATTATGATGGTGCTGCGTATCATGCTGTTGATTTCCGGCACCTTCCTTTTGACTTATACCACATCTCCGATGCAGCTGACTGACGGCATTGAGCAGCTGTTGGGGCCGCTGAAAAAGCTCCATCTGCCGATTCATGAGCTGGCCATGATGATGAGCATTGCGCTCCGCTTTATTCCTACGCTGATTGAGGAAACGGACAAAATCATGTCTGCCCAGAAGGCCAGAGGTGCCGACTTTGAGTCCGGCAATCTGGTGGAAAAGGCGAAGGCAATGGTGCCGCTGTTGGTGCCGCTGTTTGTGTCCGCACTGCGACGGGCAGAAGAGCTGGCCACGGCGATGGAGTGCCGCTGCTATATCGGCGACTGCGGACGCACCCGAATGAACAAACTGGTGTACCGTCGTCGGGACGGCATTGCACTGGTGGCCGGAGCGGTGGTTCTGGCGGCAGTGATTGTACTGCGCTGATTTGGTATTTCATATCTTTAGAGGTAGTTATGCGTAATATAGCATTAAAACTGATGTATGTGGGTACGGCCTATCATGGCTGGCAGACCCAGAAAAATGGTTCCACCGTTCAGGAAACCTTGCAGGATGCACTGGCCACGGTGGTGTGCCATCCGGTGAAATGCACCGGAGCCGGCCGCACTGACGCCGGTGTCCATGCGGAAACCTATATCGCAAATTTCCGCACCACTTCCACCATTCCGGTGGATCGGCTGCCGCTGGCGGTGAATAGCCGTCTGCCGGAGGATATTGTGGTGGTGTCTGCCAAAGAGGTGAGCGAGGGCTTTAACGCCATTGGCTCCTGCGTGAAAAAGGAATACACCTACCGTGTCTATAATTCCCGGATTCGGAATGCGTTTTATGTCAACCGTGCATACTTCTATCCCAAGCACTTGGATGAGGCGATCATGGCGGATGCAGCATCCCGATTTGTGGGCACCCATGATTTTTCCGCCGTTCGGGCAGTTGGTACCAATGTCCGGTCTACCGTCCGTACGGTCCACTATTTCAATGTGGAGCGGAAAGGCGATTTGATCGAGCTGAAGGTATGCGCCAACGGATTTTTGTATAATATGGTGCGTGCCATGACTGGTACGGTGCTGTATGCGGCAGAGGGCAAGCTGACGCCGGATGGAATCAGCGATATTCTAGTGCGGGGCAACCGTACAGAGGCAGGCCCTACCGTGCCGCCGGACGGACTTTACATGACGAAACTGTGGTACAACGAGCCTGTGGGTCTGGATACAGACCCGGAAGTGTGATCGTCGGCGAGAATATGATTTGAGGATATTGTTATGGATGAAATGGATCGACTGGATGAAGTGACCGAAGAGAACACGGGGAAGAAGAGCAGACTGAAAAAAATAAGCAAGCCGGACGGCAAGACGGTTTCCATGCTGAAACGAGTGCTGGCGCTTGTTTTGACGGTGATTTTGGTGGTTGGCGCTGTGTTTGTGGTGGTCAATCGGGATAAATTGAACATTGACCATATCCGCCGCTGGATTGCCTACCATAATTCCTCCGGACAAGTGGCGCAGCAGGTGTTTCATGGCACTGATTTGAGCGGCAGCTTTGTATGGACGGGAAATGGCCTTGTGACCTGCTCCAAGCAGCAGCTGCAGGGCTTTGATCTTTCCGGTGATATGGTCATAAACCAAAATGTGAATATGAAAAAGCCTGTGCTTCGCACCGAAGGTGGTTATACCGTGGTCTATGACGCAGGCGGCACAGAGCTGTATCTGCTCCATAAGGGCGAGATCATTCAGACCTCTCAGGCTGGCAAGGGACGGACCATTCTGTCTGCAAGAGTGGATCGTGACGGCTGGCTGACGGTGGTGGAGCAGGCTCCCGGCTATAAGGCATCGGTCACAGTCTATAATGAGCAATTCCAGCCGGTGGTGACGGAGAATATCTCCAGCAGCTTCATCACGGATGCGATCGTATCTCCCAATCATAAGCTTCTGACGCTGGTTTCTATCGGTGAAGCCGAGAGCGGCTTTGAGTCTGTCCTCCAGTTCTACAATGTGTCGGATGGCACACTGAAAAGCACCTGTTTCCTGAATGGGGACGTGGTGCTGGATATGAAGTGGGAGAAGGATGTACTCTG
>SAMEA104404100__coassemble_2259_pt1 | contig 15053 bp, 10 predicted proteins | sample SAMEA104404100__metabat2_low_PE_082 | metagenome-assembled genome bin SAMEA104404100 (sample SAMEA104404100) | Balaenoptera acutorostrata
TGGATGGAGATAGCGCCTTCCTTACCGGCAGCAATGGCATGAATGGCGAACTTGGGACCGGTGAAGGCGTCGCCGCCCACAAACACATCGGGCTGAGCGGTCTGATAGGTGAAGCTGTCAGCCTGCACCGTGCCGTTGCGGTTGGTAACCACCTTGCTGTCAGCCAGCAGATCACCCCAGACGATGGACTGACCGATGGAGAGCAGCACGGACTGGCATTCCACCACCATGGTGTCGTTCTCGTCATATTCGGGAGCGAAGCGGTGGTTTTCATCAAAGACACGGACGCACTTCTTGAACTCCACGCCCACGACCTTGCCGTTTTCCGTGAGAATACGCTTGGGGCCCCAGCTGTTGTTGATCTCAATGCCTTCCTTGAGGGTTTCTTCGATTTCTTCCGCCAGAGCGGGCATCTCAGCACGATTTTCCAGACAGAACATGGAAACCTGCTCAGCGCCGGTACGGGTAGCAGTGCGAGCCACATCAATGGCCACATTGCCGCCGCCGATGACAACGGCCTTGCCGGACAGGGACACATCCTTGCCCAGATTCACATTGCGCAGGAATTCCACGCCGGTGATGACGCCCTCGGCATCCTCACCCTCAATACCAAGAGCGCGGCCGCCCTGAGCGCCGATGGCCAGATAGAAGGCCTTGAAGCCGTCCTTGCGGAGTTCGTCCAGAGTGACGTCCTTACCGACTTCCACGCCGGTACGGAACTTCACGCCCATGGCACGGAGTACATCAATTTCAGCGTCCACAACATCCTTTTCCAGACGGAAAGCAGGGATGCCCAGCGTCAGCATACCGCCCAGCTTTTCCTGCTTTTCAAAGACGGTGATGTCATAGCCGTCGATGGCCAGATAGTAGGCGCAGGACAGACCGGCAGGGCCAGCACCGACAATGGCGATCTTCTTGTCGCTGTAATCGTGGCGCTTTTCAGGCACGAAGCGGAGTTCGCTGTTCAGCTCCTGATCTGCAATAAACTTCTTGATTTCGTCGATGGCGATGGGCTCGTCGATGTCACCACGGGTGCACTGGCTCTCGCAGCCATGGGGGCAGATACGGCCGCAGACAGCGGGGAAGGGGTTCTCCTTCTTGATCAGCTCCAGAGCCTCACGGTACTTGCCCTGGCTTGCCAGCTTGATGTAACCCTGAACAGCGATGTGAGCGGGGCAGGCGGTCTTGCAGGGAGAAGTGCCTTCATCAGCCACATCACGGCGGTTTTCACGGTAGTCCACATTCCAGTCCTTGGAACCCCACATATGGTCACGGACCGTGCGCTCCTTCTTGACGGGGTAAGGCTCTTTGGCGCACAGACGCTGACCCAGCTGCAAAGCGTTGACGGGGCAGTTTTCCACGCACTGACCGCAGGCCACGCAGTTTTCCGGATTCACTTCTGCACAGAAGTTGGAGCGGATGGCGTCGGGAGTGTGGAACATGGAGGCAATACGCATGGAGAAGCAGGAGCAGCCGCAGCAGTTGCAGATAGCAAAGGCTTCGCCGCACTCCTCAGTGTGGGGCATCTCGTGCATCATGCCGTACTCTTCCGCACGGTGGATGATTTCCTTGGCCTCTTCACGGGTGATCTGTCTTGCTCGGCCGGTTTTGATGTAATATTCAGCGCCGGAGCCCATCTGCAAGCACATTTCATACTCCAGATGACCGCAGCCCTCGTCCATATGACGGCGGGAAGCACGGCAGGAGCAGTCAGACACGCTGAAGGTGTCATACTTATCCAGATAGTGGGACAGGCGTTCCCAAGGCTCCACGCCGGGAATGTTTTCGATGGCGGACTCGATGGGGATGACACGCATCATAGCCATGCCTTCGGGCAGCATGGGAGTCATGGGAGCCAGACGGGTACGGGTGTAGGCTTCAAAGGCTCGGCCGATTTCGGGGTGAGCCTCCAGCTGTTCCCGGTTGTTGACCATCATTTCCAGCATGCCGGGGGCAAAGATGTTGGTCCAGAACAGTTCCTGACCGTCCTCATGCCACACCTTGCAGACACCGATGACAGCCAGTTCCATCAGGATCTTGTGGGTTTCTTCCAAGCTTTTTCCGCACTTCTTGGCAGCGTACTCTGCGGTGCGGGGCTTTCTCAGGCCCAGAGTCAGGGCAACATCTGCCTGCTCGTCGCTGACGACGCCGTTGAGTGCCATATATTCGGGGGAATCCTCGGTGATCTTGTTCATGACACCGGCAATACCACCGACCATTTTCGCAAGCTTTACAATTTTAGGGCGCAATTCTGCCATAGTTTTTCGTCCTCCAAACAAAAGTGTGTTTTTACTTTAGTTCTCTTTCCAGCTCTTGACCTGCTCACGCAGCCACTGATACCAGTCGTCCATGCCGTCGCCGGTCTTGGCGCAGATGGGAATGACCTGAGCCTTGGGGTTGCGCATATGGACATACTCCTTGCACTTCTCAAGATCGAAGTCGAAGTAGGGAAGCACATCCATCTTGTTGATGAGCACCACATCGACGATGGAGAACATCAGGGGGTATTTCAGGGGCTTGTCGTGTCCTTCAGGGACAGAGAGAATCATGGCATTTTTGGAAGCGCCGGTGTCGAACTCAGCAGGGCAGACCAGATTGCCCACATTTTCCAAAATAGCCAGATCCACATCGCCGGTGTCCAGACCTTCCAGACCCTGACGGGTCATGTCTGCGTCCAAATGGCACATGCCGCCGGTGTGGAGCTGAATGGCCTTGGCACCGGTTTCAGAGATGGCCTTTGCATCCACATCAGAGTCGATGTCGGCCTCCATGACACCAATACGCATTTCGTCCTTCAAGGCGGCGATGGTACGCTTCAGGGTAGTGGTCTTTCCGGAACCGGGGCTGCTCATGAGATTGAGGAGAAACACACCCTTCTCCTTCAATTCTTTACGCAGTTTTTCGGCCTCACGGTCATTGCTGCTGAATACACTTTGTTTGATCTCAAGGACCTTGTATTCCTTCATAGTTCCTCTTTCCTCCGTTTCAAGTGAGTGTCCAAGTCACTTTTCCTCTTGTATTCCCTCAAAGATCGTATTCCGAATCATTTGATATATACACCAAAATAGTACAATGAGAAGTTGAAATTGTCAACAAATAGACAAAGGTGGAAGAAAAGTATTTTGTGCAACAAGTGATAAGAGAACGGGTTCAGACACAAAAGGAAGCGACTTTGATGTCGGCCATAGTGAAAATGATTTCACTTTCGAAAAGAAATGTTTCTACTTGTTATCAATCATAGAACAATATATAATATTTGGGTGGCGAAAGTTTATTGTTTTGTGATTTTTTATTCATCATTCCGGTGCTTGCAGGAAAAAAGCAGACCGGAAAAGTTGCATCTAAAACCCAGCATTACATTCTAAAATGCAGGAGGCGATCAGTAGACGATGAATCGAGTCTTAATTACCGGCGGCGCATCTGGGATTGGTAAATCTTTGGCGGTTGGATTTGCGGAAGAAGGATATGAGGTATTTATTCTCGACCGTCTGAAAGGTGCGTTTTGCGAGGACAAGATTCACTGTTTTCAGGTGGATCTGCGCAGTGAACAAGAAATTCATGACTGCTTTCAAACCATCACGAAAGAGTATGGTACCATCCATGTTCTGATCAATAATGGTGCCATCAGCAAGTTCCATAAATCGATTCATGAAATTACCGTCGATGAATTTGATCAGGTGATTCATACGAATCTGCGTGGGGCGTTTGTGTGCTGCAAGGAATTTGTCGCACAACACAAAAATGCCGAATATGGACGGATTATCAATCTTGCATCGACGAGATTCCATCAAAATGAGGCGGTCTGGGAGGCTTATGGTGCGTCCAAAGGCGGACTGGTTTCGTTGACCAATAGTCTTTGCGTATCGTTGAGCAATACGGGCATTACCGTCAATGCAATCAGTCCCAGCTGGATTCAGGTAGAAGACTATGACGATTTAACAGAGATCGACCATAGACAGCATCCGTCCGGTCGTGTGGGCAAGCCACAGGACATTGTGAATGCCTGCCTGTTCCTAAGTCATCCGGCAAATGATTTCATCAACGGAGCCAATCTGCTTGTTGATGGCGGCATGACTAAAAAAATGATTTACGAAGAATAACTTACGTTTATGACAGGGAGAATAGGAGAATTCAAATGAATTATCGAAACTTAGGTCGCACGGGAGCGCAGGTCAGTGAAATTGGCCTGGGTACATGGCAGCTTGGCATCAAATGGGGCGATCCGTTCAATGAAGCGGAGGCCATGCGCATTTTGGAAGCAACGTATGAAAGTGGAATCAATCTCATTGATACTGCTGATATTTACAACGATGGCAACAGTGAGCGTACCATCGGAACATTCCTGAGCCAGCACAAAGATCACTTCTTTGTGGTGACCAAATGCGGCAGAGGCTTGAATCCTCATACGGCTGAGGGCTATACACCCGAAAACATGGAACAGTTTATTGACGGCAGCCTTAAGCGCATGGGTGTGGAACAGCTGGATCTAGTGCTGCTGCATTGTCCGCCGACTTCCGTTTATCAGAAAGACGATCTGTTTACCGGAATGGATCGGTTGGTACAAAAGGGAAAAATTGCCCATTACGGTGTCAGCATTGAGAAGGTTTCGGAAGGACTTCAGGCCATGGAGTATCCCATTTCTGCCATGGAGGTCATCTTCAATATGTTCCGCTTAAAGCCGACGGAGGAACTGTTCCCCAAGGCAAAGACCAACAATGTGGGTATTCTGGCCCGAGTTCCTCTTGCCAGCGGCCTGCTGACCGGCCGTTACACGAAGGACACGGTCTTTGGTAAGGACGATCACCGCAGCTATAATCGTAATGGCGAGGCATTCGACAAGGGCGAAACCTTCTCTGGCGTGGATTACGAACAGGGTTTGCAGGCAGTTGCTGCGCTGAAACAGCTGTTTGGCACAGAGGATCTCATTCCTTATGCTCTGCGCTGGATTCTGATGCACGACGCGGTCAGCGCAGTCATTCCCGGCGCAAGTCCAGCAGAGCAGCTGCGCTCCAATGTAAAAGCAGCCGAGCTGCCCCCTCTGACCGAAGAACAGATGCAGGGTGTTGCAGCCATTTACGATCAGTATATTCGTTCTTCCGTGCATTCAAATTGGTAATCTGTCTATGAGCGAATCTTCAATCAAAAATAAATATGAAATGGATATGTGCAGCGGACGGCTGATGGGCAAGCTGCTCTCCTTTTCCGTGCCGCTGATCTTGGCATCCAATCTGCAGCTGCTGTTTAATGCAGTTGATATTATTGTCGTGGGAAAATTCAGCGGCAGCCAGAGTCTGGCTGCCGTAGGCTCCACGACAGCACTGATCAATCTTCTAATTATGCTGATGACCGGCATTTCGCTTGGTGCCAGTGTGATGGCAGGTCGGTTTTACGCAACGAACAATCGTCAGGCAATGTCAGATCTCGTCCATACCGCAATCACATTTGCCTTGGGCGCGGGCATTTTGCTTGGAATCATAGGAATCCTCATTTCAAAATGGGCTCTTACGCTGATGGGCACACCGGATGAGGTTTTGCCACTGGCTGTGCTCTATATCCGAGTTTATTTCCTTGGTATGCCCTTTTTTATGCTGTACACCTATGGCGCAGCAATTTTACGGGCCATCGGAGATACCAAGCGTCCGTTGATCTTCCTGACTGCTGCGGGCGTCCTCAATGCCGGACTCAATATGGTCCTCGTGATCGTATTTCACTTAGGCGTACTGGGTGTTGCGGTTGCGACTGTGATTTCGGAACTGGTTTCGGGTGTGCTGGTGATCAGATGTCTGATGAAGGCAGAGGGAAGCTATCGCCTGGATCTGTCAAAGCTGACCATCAAACTGCCGTATCTGAAACAGATGACTAAAATCGGTCTTCCGGCCGGCATCCAGAGTCTGGTGATCAATTTCTCCAATGTGCTTTTGCAGTCATCGGTTAATTCCTTCGGAGAATCTGCTATGGCTGGATATACCGCCGCAAGTAATGTATTTGGATTCCTGTATGCAACAGCCAGCTCCTTCACACAAACGTGTATGAGTTTTATGAGTCAGAATTATGCGGTGAAGAACTGGGGGAGAATGCGCCGGATTTTAATGGATTGCATTATTCTGTCCGTTGGTTCGATGGTGTTCATCGGATGGGGTGTCTATGCATTCGGGCCACAGATTTTGAGTATTTACACATCCAGTCCGGAGGCCATCCAATGGGGCACGGAAGTGTTCCTTTATACCACATCCACGTATTTCATCTGCAACCTGATGGACCTTCTGCCGGGAGCTATGCGAGGCTTCGGATGTTCGACGGTTCCGATGCTCCTGTCGGTCATCGGAACGGTAGGAACTCGAATCTTCTGGATTTATTGTGTTTTCCCGTATCATCGGGCGATGGATGTTCTGTTTATCTCCTATCCGCTTTCTTGGGCGATTACCGTTGTGATGCAGATTGTGTGTTACTGCTTTGCTTGGCGCAGAGCTTGTAATACCTAATCAAATAGCGTAGAAAATGGAAAATGCTAGGAAGAACGATGAAAAGTTCTTCCCAGCATTTTTTTGTTCTGTAACAATACTCGGTGTCAGAATAGCTGCTATCCGCCCCACAAGTGTTTTGTGTCGGGAGTTCCAAGCAGAAAAATCAGGACTCCGTAGAGATTTGTCTGCCGACCAGTACCAGTCGTCCGTTGGTGTGGCTGTACTCGCAGGTGGAGAGGGTAATCAGCTTGTCGCCGTAGGATGCGGTCACGCCGGTGTCATAGAGGGAGAGCCGCTTGCACTGATCGACGAAGGCGTCGAACTCCGCTTCGTTTGCGGCGTTCACAAAGTGATGGTAGTAGAATGCGCTGTCATCGCCGACAGAGGCGGTAGTGGTAAAGACAGCCAGCACTTCATAAGTGCGACGCTCGGTCAGCGTGTCAAAGGTCAGCGTGGGATGCTTCTCCCAGAATTTCTTGAGCTCATAATGATCCAAATCGCCGAACATGGTTCCAATCTTCATGTTGTGACCGTAGATGATCAGATTGTCCGAAGGCTTGTTGACATCGCAGTTTTCCTGCAAATAGGGGCATCCGGCAGCGGTTTCTGTCTTTTCAAAGCTGCGATGGAGGTAGTAGTTGGGTTCGTTGGGAGTCTGCATCACCGGATAGTTGATTCGGGTGCCGGGGACTGTGATCCAGCCGACCATATCGTGATTCATCTCATAGACGGCACTGTAATCCGGCAGACCGGGTGCTTCTGCGTCCGGGCGCTCTAAACCATCCTCCGGCGTGATGACAGAGGAGAGCCGGTCATAAACGCTCTGCTCCTGATGGGATTGGAGGAAGTAGCTGATAAGGAAGTAACCGCTGACAGCCAGCATGACGACACAGACTGCAGTGAGAAGAAAAGTGATAATGCGTTTCATAGTTTGTTTGATCCTTTCAAGGGAAGCGCAGACTTCCCTGAGATAAACCAGATTCCAGTTTACATAAATTCAAAGAATAGAAGAAATGTGGTTTGCCTGATTTCGCTTATCATAGCATAGAACGGAGGAAATCACAATGAGAAGTGAAGGATGCGGCGGAAAGAATCCACAGGAGGGACTTCCAAAAGGGACGGAAAAGGACTATACTGACTGCAAATACGATCGCATGAAATGTGGTTGAAAAGAGGTTGAATTGAGCATGGGAAAGAAGTACGCATTTACCAATGGTTATCTGTTGGACGGTACGGAGGAAATGACGCCGAAGGCCGGACTGACGGTGCTGACCGATGGTGCCACGATTGAAGCAATCGTTCCGGAGGGACAGGATCTCTCTGATTATACTGTGATCGATTTGAAGGGGCAGTACCTGATGCCGGGACTCATTAACCTGCATACCCATCTGCCTTCCAGCGGCAAGCCGAAGAACAAGCCCACGGATCCTGTAAAGACGGTGAAGCTGATGACCAGCAATGCACTGCTGCGTCGGGTGGTGTTGGCTATGTGCCAGAACTTCGCCAAGACGACGCTGCTTTCCGGCGTGACCACCATGCGTACCATGGGCGGTGTGCTGGATGTGGACACGAAAATCCGTGATGCCATCAACAGTGGAAAGGTGGTAGGCCCTCGTGTGCTGGCAGCGAATATGGCAATCTCCGTTCCCGGCGGACATATGGCAGATTCTCTGGCTTACTCTGCCCACAGCGCAGAAGAAGCGGTGCAGTATGTGCGGGAAGTGGCATCTCAGAAGCCGGATGTGATCAAGTTGATGATTACCGGCGGTGTGCTGGATGCCAAGGTGAAGGGCGAGCCTGGTGTGCTGAAAATGCAGCCTGAAATCGTGAAAGCCGCCTGTGACGAAGCCCATCGGCTGGGGTTGAAGGTGGCAGCCCATGTGGAGAGTCCGGAGGGTGTCCGAGTGGCATTGCAGAACGGCGTGGACACCATCGAGCATGGCGCAGAGCCGGATGAAGAGATTTTGAAGCTGTTTCAGGAGAGAAATGCCTGTCAGGTAGCTACCATTTCTCCCGCATTGCCCTATGCCTTGTTTGACCGTGCTGTGAGCCATGCCAGCGAGATGGAGCAGTATAATGGCGATGTGGTGTTCCGTGGTATTCTGGATTGTGCCAAGGCCTGCCTGAAAAACGGCATCCCCGTGGGTCTGGGTACGGATACCGGCTGCCCCTATATCACTCATTACGATATGTGGCGTGAGGTCAACTACTTCCACAAGTATTGCGGTGTGTCCAAGGCCTTTGCGCTTCATACTGCAACCTTGGGCAATGCCCGTATTGCCGGCTTGGGCGATGTGACCGGCAGCATTGAGGCGGGTAAGTGCGCTGACTTCATTGTGTGCGCTAAAAATCCCTTGGAGGATTTGACGGGGCTGCGTCAGCTGACCATGGTTGTGGCTCAGGGCAGAGTGACCATGAATCCTAAAGTGAAGAAGATGCCTGAGGTGGAGCGGGAACTGGATAAATTCCTCTGATTGCCCGTATCCATGAAATCAAAACAAATGCCGTGGAAGGTTTTTATTACCTTCCACGGCATTTTTGATTTTTGTTTACTGTGATGTTGTCAGGCGGTGTCAATCACTGCTTCTTCTTTTTAAGAGAGAGCGTAATTCCGGCCAGTCCGGCGCATGCTGCGGCAGACCACAGCATGAGGTTGCTGGCGTCACCGGTCTGAGGATTGGCTGCCTCGGGCTTTGCGGGCTTAGCAGGTTCCACCGGCTTGACGGGCTTTTCAACCGGCTTGCCGGGTTCCAGAGGTGTTGCAGGAATAACCGTCTCTGCGGGAGGGAGTCAGGGGAGTGAGGGGAATGGCAGGCTCCACCGGGGTTGCAGGCTCCAGAGGAGTCAGCGGAATTTCGGGGTCCACAGGAGGCAGTGTTTCCTGCTGGGTGTACCCGCACACGGTGCATTTATGTTCCCGCAGACCTTCCTGCTCCGTGGTAGGCTGCTGCGTGATGATCCACTCACCGTAGGTGTGAGGAGCCTTGTCGCTGACCTGATCGGTGTGCTCACAGGTGGCTGCATGCCAGTGGCTGGTTTCGTCCGTTGTCCACACATCGGAGAAGGTGTGGGTGTGTTCTGTGTTCTTGGTGTTGACCACAGAGATCTTCTGCAAATCGGCGACCTGATAGCTGTCCTTCACGGTGACAGTCTGATCTGCGGCTAGCTGGTATCCATCCGGAGCTGCGGTCTGATGCAGGGTGTAGGTACCGGCAGGGAGATAACCAATGTTTGCACCGGTGGTGGGAGGTGTATTCAGATGAATCGTGTGCTTTGCATATTCAAAGATTTCCACAGGGGCATCTTCATTACCGTCGCCGATATTCAAGGTGTTATTATTCACAGAAGCGAAGCTGCAGGAAAATTTGGGCACATAGTCACCCTTCTTCACATAAATGGTTGCAGTGGTGGAGCCGTCCAGAGCGACGAAGTTGGTGACAGCGCCGCTGGTGATGTGAAGATAAGCACTGGTGATGTGATCATTATCCTTGAATAGAGGAGCTCCATAACGATAGAATCTGCCGTCATCATCGGTATAAGTACCGTTCTGATCCACAAAGAGGGAGTAATAAGTGTGCAGATCCAAGGCGACTGGTACATATTCGTCATTTGTGGTAGAGGCAACCAAAGTGCAAGACTTTCCTCCGCTAACGGGGTCAAGGGGTCCGGCAAGGTGATTATCTACAGACAAGGGATAGGATCCGGCAGGAAGCGAGCTCTTTTGTGTGGTGCCGGCCAGATCGGAGAGATCATATTCGATTCCGTTGTATTCAATCCTCTGAAAAGATCGAGTCTGGCTGGGTTCACGCTTGTAACCCTGATTCACTCTGACCCAAACTTCACCGGCAGGAATTGTGACTGTTTGAACATCGGTCATGCGATTTCCGTATGCAACATATCTCACATAGTCGAAGTAATCGGGGCTGAGCAAGCTGTCTTCATCGTAGAGACCGCCGTCATAAATTTTGATTCTGTCATGATAGTCGCCGGTTTCATAGAGTTCGCCGGCTGTGATGTTGAATGAGTAATCATCGAACTTACGGTTGCTGTCTGCGGAAATATAACCTTTGTTGTCTTTCCACTCTGCCACCACGCCGCCGTTTTCATCCAGCAGCTGGAAGGCGCCGCCGTTCAGAAGATTCCCGTATTCGTCGGATAAGGTTACATTGATGCTGTTAGGGACGGTCAGATTTTTATCAAATTCCGTCTTTGCGATTCGATATGCAGGGGGAACATCGCCGCTTGCGGCATAGGCAACCTGTGTCATGCCGACACTGCCGACCATAGCCACTGCTAAAGCAGCAGTCAGCAGTTTTTTTTGTTTTCATTTTTATTTCCTTTTTTCACTCCTTTTTAGGGTGGATGTGATTCGCTTTTTCATACCTATTGATAGACTACTAAGGTGGTATATATTATATCGAAAATGAAAATGAATTGTAGTGACAACAGAAAAACAAATATTGGAAGAAAATCGAAAAAATGCACAAAACAGATTGGTAATTTTGACTAAAAAGAAAACGATCCGGAGCGGGATGACTCCGGATCGTTATACCTTATCATAATGTCAATGTGTTGCATAGGAACATACTGCGAGAGGTGTCAGCGGCGCACTTGTTTGAAAAAGAGAATGTAGACGAGAGCAAGGTCGATGATGCAGTCATAAATTCTCAAACCGTCAAACAGCACCACGCTGGACAAAACAGAAACAGCGATAATGCCAATGCGAATGATCCATGGGAAGAACCCTTTTTCCTTTGCCATCCATGTGAAATAGGCAAACATTGGGGAGAGCAGTGCAAATACCGTCCACCCAAGGAGAAAGGTTTTGCTATAAACACCGTTCGTCAGCATTGCAGTGGCATAGTAAGTCAGGAGCATACCCAGACAGAAGGGAAGGATGTTACCCATGGCTTGCTTTTTGGAATGGCTGTAAATTGCAATCACAGTGCCGAGTAAAATCCAAATGGCCAGCTGCGAAAAGACATTGCCGAGATTTTGCGTCGTCAAATCGAAAACACGGCTCAAAATACCCAAGATCAATCCCACGCAGAACATCGGCGCTGGCTTTAATAATTTGTGGTTCAAATCAAACCGACCTCCGATCCATGAACCGATGTTCAGAGAGCGTCCACAGCTTGTTGAGGAGCAGTGGTGCCGGAGAAGAGGAAAATGTGATTGCCCTCTTTCTCCTGAGCGGAAATCTGATAGGTGTAAGATTTGTTTGTAGGAAGATTGGTCAGTACAGCAGGAGTATCATCGGTTGTTGTCACACTGTAACGCCGACCGGTTGCTGTGTCCGTTGCGGTCAGTGTTACTTCGGAGAAGGTGAGTGCAGTGTCTGCGGCCAATTTGGCAGTGTCCAAGGTTGCGGAGTCAGCGTCTGCTGCCACAAATGGCTTATAAGGGTGGCTGGATGTAGCGGTGTTCAAATCATAGGACAAATGGTAGAGTACACTGTTGTCCAGCGCTAAACCGATGCCGTCCAATAACATACGGAACATCCAGATGTGACCGAGGGCGTTGGGGTGCAGATCGTTATTGTATAGCTTGCCGGACAGATAGGGATGCTGTTTCAGCGCACGTCCCCAAATGGAGTTTTGCTCAATGAGGGTGACTCCTGTTTCGGTGGCAACCTGACGCATCATTTCGGCCTGTTGAGAGAAAGAGATGCCATCGCCGCTGGTATCATTTCCTTTGCAGACCGGTGTGCGCAAAATTACAATGGCGCCTTTCTCCAACGCAGCATGGACGATTTGCGTCAGATTGCGCTGGTAGGCAGAACCTTCCCCAGTGCAGTTGGCACCAAGCATCAGAAACACCACATCTGGCTGATACTTGTTCAGACGCTCATTCAAATACTCGACGGTGTCGGCGGTGGCTGCACTGGAAACAGCGGTGTTTAACACCAAATCATTGACACGACCCAGATCGTCACGCAAAAATTGTTCAAATAGCTGACTGATCGAGGCGTACCCACAGGTGTGGAAAGCCCCGTGCGTGATAGAATCCCCCATAAACATCCACATCATAGGCTTTTCAGATGCCATTCTGGCTTTGATCTGAGGGTTGACCGTGTAGGTGCGTCGTGCAGAAGCCACGCCGTCTTGGGTTGTACCAACCATGACAGGCAAACGGGTTTGACCGTCGGTGGTGGTCAAAGTCAGCGTGTAGGAAGCGTTGGCAGGAAGGTCGGGAATGGTAAAACAGCGCTCAGCGGCAGTTCCGGTCAAAGTGTATGCATCGGTTTTCAGTTCGTAGGTGACAGGGAGGGTATTGGCAGGAAGCACCACATTCAGACTGTTCTTTTCGGCGGTCACAGAAGCCGGAGTGCTGACATACCGAGCGGGAGCGTCGGCATAAGACAACTGAGGGAACTCTGCAGGAACGGTGGTGGCAGGATAGTCCATGTCGCTGCCAAAGACTGCTTTGCATAGCTGTCGACCAAGTTTAAGGTGGCCGAGGTCAGTCAGATTGCCTGCGCTAGTTGCATCGGCAGTATCCCAGCCTCCCCAGTTATAATGATCGACCAACTGGACACGAGATGCAACATCCTGCCCCAAAGCACAGATGACCTCCCGTGCGGCATCGGCGTACAATTTGCCGTGTTCGACGAAGGGGTGGGGAGTCTGAATCACCGCAAAACCAGTGTTGCTGCGCAGTTGAAGTGCCTTGCCAATATAAATGCTCAAGTTAGTTTGGAAGGCATCAATGCCGGAACGCCCCGCTTGGCAGTCCTCTTTGCCAATCAGATACACTGCGGCACGAGGGTCCAGTTGAGCCGTGCGCGAATCAAACTGTTCCAAGGAATCGGCTAAAGTTTGACCTGCCAGACCAACATTGAATACAAAACGCTGACGGGTACGCCATTCGTCACGGACAGACGCCTGTGTCCAACGGATGTATTCTTCAAACTGATACACATAACTGCGGGCGCCTTTGATATCAAAAATACTGCCTTGGGTGACCATGCCGCCGTCGAACATCCAAGTGTTGTCCAGCGCCTGCTTGCCGAACATCTCGACGATTCTCTCACCGAGAAGGACAGAACGTGTGTCGCCTTTTTTGCAGTCCGAAAACGAAGCGTTTGTGTTTTTATTGGTAAAAGAGTGATTGTCATTCATATTCATAAAAAATGGACATATGAGCCATATGCCGCTGGTCAATGTATTTCAGGTACAGGGATCGACGCTGCCAGATGGAACGCCGCAATTCACACTGGTTCCATCATACAGCGATTCAAAGTGATTTTCAACTGAATGGACTTGGAAAAGACAAGGAAAAGCAATACGGCCTAGCCCCATTGGGGCTAGGCCGTACCAGTTTAATGAGTTTTTTTGAACGCGGATGAATGAGTTTCAAACGCATTCCCTGCAAATGCAGTTAAGCCTGATGCTTACGCTTTTTCTGATAAACGGTCACGCCAACACCTGCGCCAGCCAGAACAAAGACTGCCAGCCAAATGCCGAGGTTGGCGGAGTCGCCGGTAGCAGGATTCTCAGCGGGCTTAGTGTTAGAGCCACCGTCGGGGGTGTTGCCGTCCGGCTGAACAGGATGCTCAGCGGGAACAGAAGGATCAATGGGGACCAGAGCGGTTCCGGCGGGGATCACAACATCATCGACAGGCTGTGTGCCGGCCTCATCAGAGAAGTTCTGACCGCAGATCTCGCAGTGCCAGTACAGGATGTTGCCATCGGTGGTGGCGGTAGCCTCCACACGATCCACACGGGTCAGCTGATGCTGAGCGTTGACCAGATAAGCGGTGCCATCCACCAGAACACTTGCAGTTCCACCGGTCAAAGCCTTCAAAGTGAGGGTGTTGGAGATGGTGGTGGAAACAGAGTCAAGGTTGGTGTCTGCACGCAGCACGTGTGCAAAGGCACTGGAACCGTTGTTGGAAGGACGAGCCACATAGTAGGTGTTGTTCACATTGGCAACAATCAGATACTGTTCGCCGTCCTTCACCTCAGTGACAGGTACGTAGCCGGGGAGTTCCTTGCTGGAATCTTCGCCTTCGTTGACGGGACGATAGAGCAGGAATTTGCATCCGGCTTCCATTTTGCCGGCAGCGCTGGAAGAAACATCAAAGATGTTCTTGACGCCATCACGCCAGAAGTACATATATCGTCCGGCAGCGGACTGAATGAAGAACGAACCGTCTGCATTGGGAGTCAGATGCATATCTTTGGCCTGAACGGAGAAGGGGATGCCGCGAGTGCCTTCCGGGTTGAACCAAATCTGCTCACCATTTGCACCGGTGCCGACAGCCTGATACAGTTCACCGTTCTGATGGAAGGTGTACAGAGCAGTGGCCAGTGCAACGGGATCGGCGGTGTAAGAAGCGTCGGTGCCGGTATAGCCCTGACCGCCGATGATTTCCTCGGGGATAAGCTGAGCGGAAATGACATCGGGGTTGGAGTTTACGATGGTGGTATTCATGCCAACAGGCACGCTGAATTCACCATGGCAGGTCATATCGACATTGACGGTCGGATAGGTAGGCGTAACACGCAGGGTAGTGACTACACCATTGGAAGTAAAGGAGGTAGTTCCTTCGCCAACGCCGATGTAAATGACCTTGTCTTCCTTCAG
>SAMEA104404100__coassemble_2299_pt1 | contig 14797 bp, 11 predicted proteins | sample SAMEA104404100__metabat2_low_PE_082 | metagenome-assembled genome bin SAMEA104404100 (sample SAMEA104404100) | Balaenoptera acutorostrata
AGGCTCCCACCGGCACCGGCAAGACCTTCGCCTTCGGCATCCCCATGGTGGAGCATATGGACCCGGAAAGTTCCGATGTGCAGGGCCTGATTCTGGCTCCCACCCGTGAGCTGGCCATTCAGATCGTGGACGAGCTGCGCAGCCTTTGCTCCTACAAGGAGGGCGTCCGCTGCATCTGTCTGTACGGCGGTCAGCCCATCAACAAGCAGATCATGCAGTTGAAAAAGAAGCCTCAGCTGGTGGTCGCAACTCCCGGCCGACTGATGGACCATGTGAAGCGTCACACCGTCAAGCTGGACAAGGTACAGACCGTGGTTCTGGACGAAGCCGACCGGATGCTGGACATGGGCTTTATTGATGATGTGGTCAAGATTCTGGACATGATGCCCAATCGCAAGAATCTGGGTCTGTTCTCCGCCACCATCAGCCGTGAAGTGATGGACATTTCCTGGGTCTATCAGCGTGATCCCGTGGAAATCACTGTGCGCCCCGTAGAAGAGAATCGCCCCGACATTCAGCAGTTCCGCATTGATCTGGACAATCGGGAGCAGAAGCTGCCCACCATGGTGGCTCTGCTGGAAAACGGCGGTTACGAGCGGGCCATCGCCTTCTGCAACACCAAGAGCATGACCGACCGGCTCTCCGCTCTGCTGCAGATGAAGGGCTTTACCTGCGCTCCCATTCACGGCAACATCCCTCAGAAGATTCGCGAAAAGACGCTGAAAACCTTCCGTAAGGGTGAGCTTCGTGTGCTGGTCGCCACCGATGTGGCTGCCCGTGGTCTGGACATCGACGATGTGGATTCCGTATTCAACTACGATGTGCCTGACGAACAGGAATACTATGTCCACCGCATCGGACGCACCGGCCGTGCCAAGCGTCACGGCGTCGCTTACACCTTTGTTTCCTCCGTCACCGAACAGCTCAAGATGGATGAAATCGCTTCCAACCACAAGATGGACATTCAGCTGCTGCGCTATGACAGCGACGGATGCCTGCTGCCGGTGGAATCCAAGTAACATCATTTCGAATGCCATGAACCAAGTTCATGGCATTCTTTTTTCGCCTTTTTCATTGAATTCACAGGGATTTTGTGTACAATAAGGGAAAAGGAGGGGATTTTATGACGCATAGTATTTGTTCTTCCAAACTGCGCAGATTGGTTCGTTCCTGTACGGCACTGGGTGCAGCTCTTTGCCTGATGCTGACCGCCGGATGCAATGCAGCACCTCCCGTGCAGTCCACTCCCATGACAGATCAAACGGAGCGGTACGAGGACGGCATCAATGTGCTGATGCTGGTCAACGGCACCCATGCCCTTCCGGACGGCTTCGATATCGAAATCACAGGGCTGGAAAACGGTCAGCAAATTGCGGAAGTGATTCGAGATCCGCTCCAAGCCATGTTTGACGACATGAGAGCAGAGGGCATCTATCCTGTGGTTGCCTCCGGTTACCGCACGCCGGAAAAGCAGCAGAGTCTGATGGACGATAAGGTACAGACCTTCCTTGAGAAAGGCCTTTCCGAAGAAGAAGCCGCCAAAGAAGCCAGAAAATGGGTCAATCCGGTGGGTTACAGCGAACACCAGAGCGGTCTGGCCTTGGATATCAATGCCGACGGCGTCCACTCTCCCGGCACGGAAGTCTATGACTGGCTGGCACTGCACGCATGGGACTACGGCTTTATTCTCCGCTATCCCCAGGGAAAAGAAGCCATCACCAGCACCTCTTATGAACCTTGGCACTACCGCTATGTGGGTGTAGAGGCCGCACAGGAAATCCGTGATCTGGGTGTCACTTTGGAAGAATATCTGGGTGAAGCTTAAAAAAGCGCCCGTTTGCTTGAAGCAAACGGGCGCTTTTCGATTACGCGTTTAGTCCTGAATGTCCTCGTCATCGAAGTCTGCCTCGGTGACATCATCCTCAGCAGGCTCTGCGGCAGGTGCTTCCTCTGCGGGAACCTCTTCCACAGGGACTTCCTCGGCAGGAACTTCCTCAACAGGTGCCTCGGTGGGCTCAACAGCTTCCTCTGCATCGGCAAAGTCGGCGCTCTCCATTTCCTGCTCGATGAGGGTTTCCAGATCATCCGGCACCTCACCGGCCTGCATCTCCACATCCAGATCGACAGACACATCAGGCTCTGCCTTCATCGCAGCCAGTTCGGCATTGTTGGCGTCAATGGCAGCCATGGCATACTCCACTGCGGTGAACAGCTGGACGAACTCTTCCTCCGGTTCCCCTCTGTGGGTGGCAAAGTACTGCTTGCCGATGGCCAGATAAGCCTTGCGGATGGCATCCCGCTGTGCCATGTTGTCTGCCTTCAGCTTTGCAGCAGTGGCAACCTTCTTTCCCTGAGCAACGCCGCTCTGGGCCAGATTTACAACGGTGTCCTTAATGGCGTCAAAATCAATATTCATGCTCATGTTGTTACCTCCTATATACAGCCCTATCAGGAAGGGACCGTTCATTTGCTCGGTTTCTACCTGTATTCTATGTCATCCGTTTCTCCTTCGCAAGTAGTTTCCGACACTTTTCACAATTCATTCACGAGATTTTAAGGAAAACATCAAAAAAAGCGACTACCGCTCTGTTTGACCGTTTCAATCGATACATCTGCACAGCACAAGAAGAGCCGCAAATGACCAGCAATGGCAATTTGCGGCTCCTTTGGTTTCCAATCAGGACACCACAGGCAGGCGGGTTCCCATGCGGGAGAGCAGTTCATTGGTGATGGTTCCGCAGCGCTCAGCCAGATCTTCCCCACAGATGACCTGACCGCCATCCCGTCCAATCAGCGTCACCATATCACCGGGGCAGACCTCCGGCAATGCGCTCACATCAACCAAAAGCTGATCCATACACATTCTGCCCACCATAGGACAGCGGCGTCCACGAATCAGCACTTCTCCGCCCCGTTTGGGACGATCCCGTGGCAGGCCGTCCGCATAGCCGATGGTGACCACTGCCAGCTGCCGTGCCTCTTCCGCCTGATAGGCTCGCCCATAGCCGGCACAGTCGCCCGCTTGCAAGGAATGCACACTGGCAACTCTAGCCCGGAGCGACAGCACTGGACGCAGGTCGAATCCCCGCTGCACCGGAGTATTGTCACTGCGGACACCGTATAGGGCAATACCTGCCCTTGCGTAGTCACAGGGCTGAGATGAAAGGTTCCAGATTCCATAGCTGGCCTGCACATGGACTTTTCCTGGATTATATCCGGCTGTGCGCAGCCGTTCCACTGTATCATAAAACCGGCTCAGCTGTTCCTGCGTATACGACACATCCTCTGTATCCAAACTATCCGACACGCACAGGTGGGAAAAGATGCCGTCAATCACCAGCGAAGGCAGGCGGAACATCTCCGTGATTTCCTCCCAATACTCTGTCGGGATGCCCAAGCGGTGCATTCCCGTATCCAGTGCAAGGTGGACATGGATTCGCCGGTGTTGTGCCGCCAGTACCCGTCCGTGGGCCGCATCTGCCACCGTCTGAGTCAAATGCCAGCGGACAAGCAGGTCCGGGGCGGTGTATCCCAAAATCAAAATCGTACCACGGATTCCGGCCTTTCTAAGGGCAATTCCCTCCGAAAGGCAGGCAACAGCAAAGGCGTGGGTTCCATCCCGCTGCAAACTGCGAGCCACATCCGCCGCACCGTGGCCATAGGCATCCGCCTTGACCACAGCCATGAGTTCCGTTTCTGACGGAAGTTCCTGTTTCAGTACCGCAGCGTTATGCCGCAGTGCCGCCAAATCAATCTCCCGCCAAGCTCGGGCCGTGGGCGATGGCTTGCGCTTTGGGCGAAGCAGACAGACAGAAGAGAGCAAGGCACTCAGTGCCAGCACGCCGACGAAGTGGAACAGGCTATGCTCAATGAGCAATCCTTCCAGACCAAGCACCTTTGCCAGTCCCCGTATCAGCACAATACAGAGCGGATGGATGAGATACATCATCATAGAGAAGGTTCTAGCACCTTTGCACTCCCCACGATTGACACTCAGCAACAGAGAAAACAGACAAACCATGCAAAGTGGAAGCAGAAAATACATACTGTCATGCCGCTGCACCCCGATGGAATGGAGCCAAAGTCCTTCTGCGCTCATGACAGTCAGGGACAGAAGCAAACCTGCCAGCGAAACCCGACGGCTCCAAACCCAACCTGCCGCTCCCAGCAGCAGGAACAGTGGGGCATAGAACAGGCCGTTTCTGGTGTAGTCACACAGGGCAAAGATTCCGTTGTAAAGTCCCTCCAACATCGGAACTTGCGATACCAAGCCATAATAGCTGTCTCCGCCCATGCCGATCAGATAGAGCAGGGTCGCCACAGGCAGGGCGATGTGCAGACCATATCGGCTGAGTCTGCTGGCAATCACAATGCCCAAAATGGTGGCTGGAAAATACCACAAATGATAAAAAGTTCCGTCGATCAGCAGTTTTTTCAGCAAGTCAACTGGGCCGTGAATGGCGCCGGCGTAAAGATTGATTGGCAGATACAGCAGGATGCTGATGGCATACAGCAAGCAAAGTTTTTTGATCTGATGCCCGGTCCGTTTCCAATCATTGCGAGCCAGAAAGTATCCGGTGGTCATCAGGAAAAACGGCACTGCAATGCGGGCCAAAACTCTGGTCAGCCAAAAATCAGCGGTGGCAGAAACATCTGACAGCGGTGAGGTATGGATCATCACCACAAGGACCACCGCCACCAAACGGAACAAATCCAGCGCCGGAATCCTTCTTCCGGTGGTTTTCATGCGCACGCCCCCCAGACTGTAACGATAAAGCCATCCACATTATCTCCGGACACCTGACAGCAACCCTCCGGCACCTCTACATCTGTGATTTCTCCGTCGGCGGGCACATAAAAGACCTGAGCCAGACATCCGTTTTCCTGCAAAACACTTCGAGCCTTCTGGCGCAGAAAATCCCGATACTCTTCCAAACAAAGCCCATGCTCTGTCATCAGCTGGGCATGGGGCGTTCCCACATAGCGGAAATGCCACGGTTCCGGAGAAATTCCGGTGAGCATTTCTTTGCCCTCCTGATAGCGTTCAATAAACCCATACTGAGGTGCAAGGCGGCGAAACGCTCCGCAGATTCCGTCATAGGGAAAGGCCGGACGGATGAAGTCAATGTGTCCCGCCGCCTTCCCTAAATCAATGGCAAGCCCCGTCTGATGCTCACTGCATCCGGGCACTGCCACATACTGACGGGTAAATTGTTCTCCATGCTCCGCCATCGTGTCATCCCAGATCTTCTGCTGTTCCTCTTGGCTGCGCCAGCCGGATACAGGCACAATCTGCTCCCAACCTCTGACCTTTTGGATACAGGCGGCCAACAGCTGTGTCGTGCGATGTTCCAGCAGGATGCAAGGATGCTGACTGTCTACCTCCGTCAGCTGGCCTAGGGTGGGGTTGCGGAGTGGGTGCTCCCGATTGACCAAGACCAGCGGGCCGGAAAAAATCTGTTCCCGGGTCAGGTGAATGGTTCTCATTTTTCTACCCCCAATTCGATCAGGCGGCTCACCAGCTCATCAAAGGAAATCCCGATGCCTTTCATCATGCTGGGATAACGGCTGTGAGAAGTGAATCCGGGAATGGTGTTGACTTCGTTAAAGACGATCTCCCCTTCCGGAGTCAGGAACAGATCGACTCGGGCAAACACACGGCAATCCAGCGCGCGATAGATGATTTTTGCGGTTTCCTGAATCTCCGCGGCTTTTTCCACAGAGATGCGGGCGGGACAGTGGATACTGGAGGTTTTCAGGGTATATTTCTCCTCATAGTTGAAAAATCCATCAGACAGTTCGATTTCATCCACAAGGCCCACGGTCAATTCCTCATTGCCCAGCACGGCACACCCGACTTCGAAGCCGGAAATCGTTTCTTCCAGAAGAACGGTGCTGTCATGCTGGAAGGCAGCTTCCACAGCGGAGCGCAGTTCCTCTTTTCGGGTCACCTTAGTAATGCCGAAGGAGGAACCAGCTCGGACAGGCTTGACGAACACGGGATAACCCAGCTCTTCTGCCGCTGCTTCCATCTGCTCAACGCTGTCCTGCGGATAAAAGACACGGCTCATAAGCACTCGGACACCCGCCAGAGCCGCCAGCTTATGTGCCCGATCCTTATCCATGCACAGGGCGCTTGCCAGCGTACCGCAGCCGATGACCGGCGTACCGGTCAGTTCAAACAGGCCCTGAATCGTTCCGTCCTCTCCATTCTTGCCATGCAGCACAGGAAAGACCGCATCAAAGATCAGTCGGCGGTCAGAGCCGTCCAGCAGAAGCAGTGCATGCTGTCCACGGTCTGCCACAGGCACACAGGGAATACAGCCTGCATCCTCCTGCCAAGTTCCCTCCTCCAGACGGGAGAGAGCACCGGTATAATAGAGCCACTGTCCATCTCGAGTGATGCCCACGGAAATAGGAGTATAGCGGGATGCATCCACATGGGACAGCACCGCATAGGCAGAGTGCAGGGAAACTTCGTACTCCGTAGAGCAGCCGCCGAACAGAAACAAAATGGTTTTCATAGAATAGAACCTCCTCAGTATCATTAAAAACGCCCTGGTTTGATACTCCTATCGTACCAAACCAGGGCGTTTTATTCTTTTCTATCTCCAAACGGAAGCCTTGAAGTTTTCCTGCGAAATTCTTACGATTTCCTAACGGTCGCACCGAACACCACGAAAAAGACATGAAAAAAGGGCGGTTGTGCTGTGGCACAACCGCCCTTCGTAGGAAAATCACATAAATTGCAGCAAATCCATCAGAACAGGCCGATGATCTTGCCGTTCTCGTCGATGTCGATGCGCTCTGCGGCAGGCACCTTAGGCAGACCGGGCATAGTCATCACATTGCCGGTCTGAACCACGATAAAGCCGGCACCGGCAGACACCTTCACTCGGCTGACAGAGATGGAGAAGCCCTCCGGACGGCCCAGCTTAGCGGCGTCGTCAGAGAGAGAATACTGGGTCTTTGCCATGCAGATGGGCAGATTGCCGTAGCCCAGCTCCTCGAGGGATGCGATGGCCTTCTCGGCATCCTTGGAGTAGGTCACATTGCTGCCGCCGTAGATGCGCTCCACGATGGTGGAGATCTTCTCCTTGATGGACAGATCCAGATCGTAAGCGTAGTGGAACTCATGCTCCTGCTCGGTCAGGCGCAGCACTTCCTCGGCCAGCTCCACGCCGCCGGCACCGCCCTTGGCCCACACTTCGCACAGGGACACATTGACGCCCAGCTCGGCGCACTTGCTGCGCACCAGTTCCAGTTCGGCATCGGTGTCCTGCTGGAAGCGGTTGATGGCCACCACGCAGGGCAGACCAAAGACCTTGGTGATATTCTCCACATGCTTTAGGAGGTTGGGCAGGCCGCACTCCAGTGCTTCCAGATTCTCCGTGCCCAGCTCGGTCTTGGCCACACCGCCGTTATACTTCAAAGCCTTGATGGTGGCCACGATAACCACAGCGTCGGGATTCATACCGGCCGCACGGCACTTGATGTCCAGGAACTTTTCAGCGCCCAGATCCGCACCAAATCCGGCCTCCGTGACCACATAGTCTGCCAGCTTCAGAGCGGTATCCGTTGCGGACACGCTGTTGCAGCCGTGGGCGATATTGGCGAAGGGACCGCCATGCACCATAGCGGGATTATGCTCCAGCGTCTGAACCAGATTGGGCTTGATGGCATCCTTCAGCAGCACGGTCATAGCGCCTTCCGCCTTCAAATCATGGGCGGTGACAGGCTTACCGGAACGGGTGTAAGCCACGATCATGCGGGCCAGTCTCGCCTTCAGATCCATCAGATCGGAAGCAAGGCACAGCACAGCCATGATCTCGCTGGCAACCGTGATATCAAAGCCGTCCTCACGGGGCACGCCCTGCATGCGGCCGCCGATACCGTCGATGATGTTGCGTAGCTGACGGTCATTCATATCAACACAGCGCTTCCAAGTGATGTTCTTCACATCAATATCCAGCGCATTGCCCTGCTGAATGTGGTTATCCAGCATAGCGGCCAGCAGGTTGTTGGCAGCGCCGATGGCGTGGAAGTCGCCGGTAAAGTGCAGATTGATGTCCTCCATGGGAACCACCTGAGCGTAGCCGCCGCCGGCAGCACCGCCCTTGACGCCGAACACAGGGCCCAGAGAAGGCTCACGCAGGCAGAGCATGGCCTTCTTGCCCATGCTGCCCAGAGCATCTGCAAGACCCACGCTGACGGTGGTCTTACCCTCACCTGCAGGGGTGGGGTTAATGGCAGTCACCAGAACCAGCTTGCCCTTACGGGGAGCAGTACGGAGCGGGGTGATGTCGATCTTCGCCTTCACCTTGCCGTAGTATTCCAGAAGTTCCTCGTCGATTCCTGCACGCTCCGCAACCGCGCGGATGGGCAGCATCTCGGTATTCTGTGCAATCTCGATATCAGTCATCATGATTTCATCGTTCCTTTCTACGGTTCAACCCAGAGGTCAGCTGATATAAAAACAGCCGACTCCTCCGGCAAAATTTCTTTGCCCAGACGGTCGGCACGATCAACACCATACTCCCTGTGGTCACTTCCACTTCCGTCAGTCATATGGCTATGTTCAAGATACACACTTTTCTCCCTTTTGTCAACAAAAACGCGAAAAGTCCCGTCCCCCTGTGGGACGGGACTGAAAAGGATTATGCAAAGGTGATGGGACGATCGGTTCCGCAGATACAGATGTAAGTATTGCCCACACCCAGTTCCAGCGGGGCGCCGTCGGCAGTTTTGAAAACCATCGGGGCGTCCATGTCGCCCTTTTCCCAGCGGATTTCCGTATACTGTCCGCCGCAGGCAAAGTAGCCGGTGCCGGAGGTCAGGTCAAACTCCTGCAGCTGGCCATCGGTCTTGGTGGACTGAGCCGTGGGAATGATGACCACATTTTCCACAACCACCTGCTGGTCGGTGTTATCATCCACATAAGGTGCGTCGAAGGCCTCCACCAAGTACTTACCCTGTGTCGCATCATAGGTGAAGCCGGTGGTCTTGTAACCGGAGAAGGACACGCTGATCTGATTGGCGCTCTGTCCGTTCTGAGGCGTGCCATCCTCGGTGAACACATAGGGGCTGCTGAATCCTTCCTCATGCGTGGTGCGGATATGGTTGGGATCGGACAGATAAGTTTCCAGAGAAGCACTGTCGGTATACAGGCTGTGTTCCAAACCCACATTCTTCTTGCGCCAGTCATCACGCCAGAAGCTATTTCCCATGGTCATGGAGTTCAAGGTCTTATAGCCCGTTCTGGACAGGATATCGTTGGCGCTGTAGCTTGCGCCGCAGTGAGCCAGCATGGCATCCAGTCCCATGGCCATAAAGACAAAGTACTCTCTGGTGGAACGGACGGTACCCAGATTTCCCACATCGGAGAAATCCTGAAACACTGCCATAATACGAGTGATGCCGCCCTCTTCCGGAATCTCGATCAGCATATCTGCACTGCCGGGGCCGCTCTGGGGCAGCGCCTTTTTCAACGTGTTCAGCATGATCGCCAAGGGGCGATTTCCGGAGAGATCCGTGTCCGTCACTTCACCGGTCAGGGGATTGGTAAAGGGGACAGGTTCCGGTTCCGGCTCCACATTCTCCACCGGAGGCGCCGGCGGCAGCTCGGGCTCCAAGGACACCGCCCCCTTACCTCCGCAGCCGGTCATGGCAACCAGCATGGTCAGCGTCAATACCATTGCGATCCATCGTTTCATGTTTGTTCCTCCTGTCATTAGGTCCTTGTTTCTTCTGCGTCTTCCTCCAACGCTTCGATCAAAAAACTCACCGGCCGAAAGCCGTCATTACAGGAAATCATCGCTGATTTCGGATTTTTCATCCAGCCATCGTAAATATTCCCGCCGCCGTGGGCCAGCGTCATCACAAAGGGTGACATACTCTCCCACGCACTGAGGCACATCCCCTCCGGCCTTTCCCAGCCGTTGGCGATAAACACCTGCCCCAGCTGCATCTCACAGGTATGCTCAATGGGGTTTTCGTACTGTTCGGACAAATCGGCATAGTTCGCCATGCGCATCACCGTGATTTTGCATTTTTTCACACCAATTTCCTCCCGTTCCGTCCTGTACTCTCTGCCGCTATCATACCTTTTTGTATGTGTACCGTCAAGGGGACTTCTGCCCTTACCTTCCCTGCGGATGCCCTTGAGTTTTTTTCAGCGTTCCGCTATAATGTATTATAACTATAGTTTCGTCCACAGTTTTGTTGGATTTTAGGAGTTGATTTTATTTATGGAACGCGGATTTATTCAGGGCAAGCTGGAAATCAAATTCCTTTTGCTCTACATTCTCGCCCGGGCAGAACTGCCGCTGGATTTGGATTCTTTGACCGATGTGGCAATGTGCGATAAGGGCGTCAGCTACTTCGATTTCACCAGTGCTCTGGCCGAACTGGTGGAAACCGACCATGTTGCCTTGGAGAACAAGGCCTATGTCATTACGGACAAGGGACGCAAAAATGGTTCCGCCACGGAGGATCAGCTCCCCTATTCCGTCTGCCTGCACTGTGACCAGAAGCTGTCTGAGATCAACGAGCGGATGCACGCGGCACACCGTGTGCGCACAGAGCTGACGCAGCAGAAAAACGGCAGCTGGCTGGTCCACTTGGAACTGGACAACGATCAGGACGCCAATCTGCTGTCCCTGTCGCTGGTTGCGCCTTTGCAGGAAGATGCTCAGAAACTGATTCAGCGTTTTCGTGCCAATCCTCAGGGCTTTTACCGTGCCCTACTCTAATTCTAATTGATCAGGAGCGTTTTCTTTATGCAGTTTCCCCTTTTTTACACCCCCATTTCCCTGACCTTCCTGTACTTCGTCTGGTACTCCTTTTTGGGTTGGTGCATGGAATCCACCTTCTGTTCCATCTGCCAGAAGCGGCTCATCAACCGTGGATTTCTCCACCTGCCCCTCTGCCCCATCTACGGTGTGGGCGTACTCATCATGGTGAACTTCTTCACCCCCTTTGTGGATGACATCCTGCTCTTCTATCTGATGGCCACCGTGGTCATGTCCGCTTGGGAATATTTCGTGGGCTGGTTGTTGGAAGTCACCACCCATGTGAAGTATTGGGACTACTCTCACCGCAGATTTAACCTGAAAGGCCGCATCTGCCTCGGCAACAGCCTTTACTGGGGCATCGCCGCCTATCTGGCGATCTTCTTCATCCATCCCGCCACGGCACACCTCTTTGCCAAGCTGTCCCCGCTGCCCAGACAGATTCTCGCTCTGGTTCTGGGTGTCATGATGCTGGTGGACACCATCATCACCATCCGTGATTTGGCTCTGCTGTCCTCCGCCCTCACCAAGGTGGAGAACATCCGTGTCCAGCTGGAGCTGGGCAAGATGGAATTGCAGCAGCACATTGAGGACCACATCGAAGAGCGCAAGGCCGCCCTCGGCCAGTCTATCTCCGACCTGCAGAGTGCCGGTGGCCGTGCCAAGGAGATGCTCAATCAGGCCGCTCAGGAGCGTGCCCGTTCCGCTCAGGAGAAGGCTCGTGCAGCTCAGGAAAAGGCCCGTGCAGCACAGGAAAAGCTTCGTGCCCAGCACATGGCTGAACTGGCTCGCCGTTCTGCCCGTTTCATGAAGCATTACAGCGCCATGTCCCTGCACCACGACCCCACCCTGCTGAAGGATCTGCGTCAGTGGATCGAATCTCACAAGGAAAAATAACAAACAAAACCGCCCACAGAAACAAAATCGTTTCCGTGGGCGGTTTTTTCTTTTCTTAAAGCAAATGAGAGAACGCACGGAGCAGCGCATGGACAAATCGCTTGCTGCGGCCCATCTCCTTCGCCTTCTCCAAGGTGATCTCCTCGCAGAGGGCTTGGGTGGCCAAGAAATCCTCTCGGACACCGCTGATGGCAGAACTGCCCGCCATCCACACGCCGCACTCAAAGTGGAGGTACAGACTGCGATAGTCCATATTCACTGTGCCGACGGTGCCAAAGCGGTCATCTACCGCAAAGTTCTTGGCGTGGATAAAGCCCGGAGTGTACTCAAAGATTCGGATTCCCGACTCCAGCAGCAGCTGATAATGGGCACGGGTGGCTTCAAACACCAGCTTCTTGTCCGGAATATGGGGGGTGATGATTCGCACATCCACACCGGACTGGGCTGCCACACAGAGGGCCGAGGTCATGTCGTCGTCAATGATAAGGTAGGGCGTGGTCAGATAGACATACTTGGTGGCCTTGGCAATCAGGTTGTGGTACACATTGGCACCCACGGGACAGTCATCCAGCGGTGAGTCATCGTAAGGCTGCACCACGCCGTCCTTAACCACATCTGCCACCGGCAGAGAGGGGCGGAATACAGAGAAGTCCTCCTGAATCCCAGCCACAAAGTCCCAGCCGGACAGGAACATCACGGTGAAATTCCAGACCGCATCTCCTCGGAGCATAATGCCGGAGTCCTTCCAGTGTCCGAAGCGCACCTTCTCATTGATATACTCGTCTGCCAGATTGATGCCGCCGGTAAAGGCCACATTGCCGTCGATCACCATGATCTTTCTGTGATCTCGGTTATTGAGCCGCAGCGTCACCACTGGGCGGTATCGGTTGAACACCCGGCACTGGATTCCCAGCTTTTCCAAGGTGGCATCATAACCCGCCGGAAGGGTATAAAGGCAGCCTACATCGTCATACAGGACACGGACGTCCACACCCTCACAGGCCTTTCGCTCCAAGATTTCCAAAATCTCGCCCCACATTTTGCCGGGCTGGATGATAAAATACTCCAAAAAGATATACTTTTCCGCCCGTTCCAGTTCCAGCTTCATCTGGCGGAACATGGTGTCACCCAATGGGAAATAGGTGGTTTCCGTGTGGATGTGCGGCGGTGAAAAACAGGCGGATTCCAGATAGGCAGACTGAGTCTGAGCGTCTCCGCCCATCTTTCTCAGTGCTTCCAGTGTGTCCTCCGAAGCCGTGCCCATATGCTGCTTGAGGGCCGCTTCCTGCACCTTCATTCGTTTTCTTGCACGGGTGCTGACCCGATTGCCGCCGTAGAGCAGATACATTAGTCCGCCAAACACCGGCAGAGCCAAAATCGGCACGACCCATGCCATTTTGTACTCCGCCTGATAGCGGCTGCTGATCACATGCAGCACGGCAACCAACGTCACCACGATATAGACAAGATAGAAGTAAACGATTGAAATCGTACGGGAGAACCAGATCACCGGCATTGCCATGACCAAAAGCTGAAGAAACAGGGCAAGCGAGATAAAAAATCCCCGATGAAAAATCAGCTTGGCAAGCCGGGAAAAGATGCTGACTTTTCCCTGTTCCAGCTTGGTTTTTGCCCACTCCTTCGCAGCAGCGGAGTTCAATTCCGGGCTCTGTTTCGCCTGGTTTTCTCTCATTTCACCACCACATTCTCACTTCCCAGCACCTCCTGCATCTCTTTCACCAGCGAGGTGTGGATCAAGCAGGGGACGCCGTAGCGTTTTTGGGTATCTTCTGCGTAGAAAATCAACTGTCCCTGACCGGGGAACATCACCAGCACCTTGCGGATATACGCCACGGACGGGTGCTGCATCGACGGCACACGGAGGTACAACTTGTGTTTTCCTGCCATGACGCCGTGTTCTTCCTTCTGCTGGGGGCGGATGGTCGAGCCGCCGCCGCTATAAGGCACATCTGCCTGACTCAGCTCAGACAGCAGTCGGACGCTGTTGCACATCACCTGAGGGGGCTTTTCGTCCCGAACGGACAGTCTGCCATCCACCAGCACCGGCGTACCCGGCTGGAGATAGCTGCCGCACTCGCCCAGTGCCTTGGAGAACACCAGCATTTCCATGCTGCCTGTATCGTCCTCCAAATTGACATAGGCCATCAGGCTGTTATTCTTTGTGGTTTTGGTTTTGACCGCACCCACGATACAGGCCAGCGTCACACGCTGCTCGTCGTGGAACTGGGTGGGGCCATCCTCCTGAGAAAAGTCATTCAGAATCGTGCCGATGGGGCTCGCGTGGACACGGCGAATCAGCGGACGGTACTCGTCCATGGGGTGTCCCGTCAGGTACAAGCCGGTGGTTTCCCGCTCCATATCCATCAGCTCTTTAGGCGAATACTCTTTCAGGTTGGGCAGCGGCACTTCCGATGCCGCAGACGGCTCTTCATCTCCGCCGAAGCTGCTGAACAGGTCAAACTGACCTTCCAGATTCCGCTTTCTTGTGGCGGTAATGCCGTCCATCACCGGATTCATCACGGCAATCAGCTGGCTGCGATAGGTACCCATCGAGTCAAAGCTGCCGCAGCGGATCATATTTTCCAGCGCTCTGCGGTTCAGATCGTGGTCAAACATTCGCTCGCAGAAGTCTTGGAAGGTGCGGAACAGGCCGCTCTCCTCTCGCTCCTTCACCAAAGAATCAATGAGGCCACGGCCCACGCCCTTGACTCCTACCAGACCGAATCGGATGCCGTCCTTGGCCACCGTAAAGCCGGAGCAGGACTCATTCACGTCCGGCGGCAGCAGCGGGATGCCCAACTCTTTACACTCACCGATATACTCGGCCACCTTTTCGGAGGAGTCCAGCACACTGGTCAGCAGGGCCGCCATATACTCCTTGGGGTAGTGGGCCTTGAAGTAGGCCGTCTGATAGGCCACGATGGCGTAGCAGACGGCATGAGCCTTATTAAAGGCGTAGTTTGCAAAGTCGTAGATCTCGTCAAAGATCTCATTTGCCGTCTGTTCCGGAATACCATTGGCGATACAGCCCTTGATCTCTCGCTCCGGATCACCATAGACAAACGCATGGCGCTCGGCTTCGATCTGTG
>SAMEA104404100__coassemble_2356_pt1 | contig 14532 bp, 13 predicted proteins | sample SAMEA104404100__metabat2_low_PE_082 | metagenome-assembled genome bin SAMEA104404100 (sample SAMEA104404100) | Balaenoptera acutorostrata
CCTGAGCGCGAGCCTGCTCCACAATGCGGTCAGCCTCTCGCTGAGCATCGCCCAGCACCTGATCGCGGGTCTGCATGATCTTCAGAGCCTCGCCCAGCTCCACGGGGAAACGGTTCCGGATGCTGTCCAGCAGGTCCAGAGCGCCGTTACGGTCCAGCTTGCAGTCGCTGCTAAAGGGGATAGCCTTTGCGTCATCAATCATCTCATAGAGTTCATCCAGCATTTCATCAACGCCATTGGTATTAGCCTTTGCCATAACACTCTTCCTTTCATCTCCGTCCCATCAGGACTGGCTTTTCTGTAAATACTCATCCATCTTTCTCTGGACATCCTCGGCAATTTCCGCCGGAACATACCCCTCCAAACTCACATGATAACGGGCCATTTCCTTGGCCACGCTGGAGCTGAGGTAAGTGAAGTTCTGCCGTGCAGGCAGAAACATGGTGTCCAAATTCGGATTCAGCTTGCGGTTGATCAGCGCCATCTGACATTCCTTTTCATAATCAGAAACCGCACGAAGTCCCTTCACCACCACGGTGGCGTTGCGCTTCACTGCGTATTCGCTGAGCAGATCCCGCCAGCAATCCACCTCCACATTGGGGATGTTTGCCGTTACACGCCGAACCAACTCCACCCGTTCTTCGGGCAGAAAAAGTCCGTGCTTGTCAGAATTGATCATCACACATACGATCAGGTGATCAAACTGCCGCGCTGCACGCTTGATGATATCCAAGTGACCCAGTGTCACCGGATCAAAGCTGCCGGGATAGATCGCCGTACTCATCGATCAGACTTCCTTTCGGTAGATCGTGATTTTGATGCGACCATACCGGTATTCCCGCCCCTTTCGATAGGGAGCGCTCAATTCCGGCAGAATCTGATCCGTCGGACTTTCGCAAATTATTATACCATTTTCAGATAACATGTCAATCTCAGCAAGCTTTTTGAGCGCATTTTCCAGCAAATCTCCGCCATAAGGAGGGTCCAGAAAAACCAGATGGTAGGGCTGGGTCACCGTGGACAGAAATCCGATGGAATCCCCCTGCACCACTTTGGCTCGATCTGCCAGATCGCACTGCTTCAGATTGGAGCGGATCAGCTGCACCGCATCCCGGCGCTGATCCACAAAGGTGCAGCTTTCCGCACCACGGCTCAGAGCCTCAATGCCCAGCTGACCGGTACCGCCGAACAGGTCCAGCACCCGACGGCCTTCGATGTCAAACTGAATGATATTAAAGATGGACTCCTTCACCTGATCGGTGGTAGGGCGGGTTTCCATGCCCTGAAGCTGCAGCAGTCTGCGGCCTCTTGCCGTTCCTGAAATCACTCGCATAGTATCATTCCTCCTGATGGAAGTATTGGTATATCTTTTCGCCTGTGGCCTTGCCCACCACTTCACCCAGCTGGGCGGCTGTGGCGGCCTTGATGGCCTTCAGGCTCTTAAAATGCTTCAACAGCTGTTCTTTGCGGGTCGGCCCCACACCCGGTATCTGATCCAGTGCCGACGCCTTGGCGCTCTTTTGGTGGCTCTTATGGTGGAACTCAATGGCGCTGCGGTGGGTTTCCTCCTGCATCTTTCCGATGAGGGCAAACACCGCAGGATTGGACTGGATGCCGATTTCCCGACCATCCGGTGCCACCAGCGCACGGGTGCGGTGACGGTCATCCTTCACCATGCCGAACACGGGGATAGAAATACCCAGTTCCTCCAACACTCGGACAGCGATGGTCACCTGACCCAGTCCGCCGTCCATCAGGATGATGTCCGGCAGCACACCGAAGTTGTCATCGCCATCCAGATAGCGGTGGAATCGGCGGCGCAGCACCTGATCCATGGAAGCGTAATCGTCAGGCGTGTCCATATCCCGAAGCTTATAGTAGCGGTACTCCCGTTTCAACGGCCGACCGTCATAAAACACAGTCTGGGCGGCCACGATATCCGAAGCACCGGTGTTGGAAATGTCGTAGGATTCCGACCGATGGGGCGTCTTGTCCAGGCCAAGCATCTGCCCCAAGGTCTGCATCAGCCGATTTTCCCGCTCTTCCCGACTGGTGGCACGCTCCGCTTCGTCGGCGGCATTCTGTTGCGCCAGCCGGATCATCTCCGCCTTTTTGCCACGCTGCGGGGTCAGCACCTGCACCTTGCGGCCTGCGGCCTGGGTGAACATGGTTTCCAGTTCTTCCTGATCTTCCACTTCCCACGGCAGGAAAATGCCTTTGGGCAGATTTCCTCTGCCGCCGTAGAACTGTTTCAGGAGGGCGGACAAAATCTCGCCCCGATCCTCTTCCATGGGGGTGGGGAAAATCTCCGTATCCCGTCCGGCCAGATCGCCGGCCAGATAATGCAGTGCCACAAAGCAGCTTTTGGCTTCGCCCAGATAGAGTCCGCACACATCCACATCCGCCCGGAGCGATGCCACCACCTTCTGCCGTTTGCCCAGCAGTCGAATGGCTTTCATCCGGTCCCGATACTCCGCTGCAGCCTCAAACCGCAGCTCTTCGGAGGCCTCCAGCATCTGCTGCTCCAGCTGCTCTTCCACCGAAGCAAAATCGCCTTCCAGCAGCCGCACCGCCTGATGGATACGCTCGGAATAGGCCTCCTGCGTCATTTCCGGACGGCACCAGCCATCACAGATGCCCATATGGTGGTTCAGGCAGGGGCGTTCCTTGCCGATATCACGGGGAAACACCTTTTTGCAGGTGGGCAAATGCAAGGCCTGAGAAATGGCGTCCAAAATCTCATAGGTTTCACCTCGGCTCCCATAGGGGCCGAAGTAACGGGCGCCATCGGGTGCCGTTTTGCCCACCAGTGAAAATCTGGGGTAGGGCAAGGCCGTGGACAGCCGCACATAGGGATAACCTTTGTCATCCTTCAGCAGAATGTTGTATTTAGGCTTGTGGCGCTTGATGAGGGAACATTCCAACACCAGCGCTTCAAACTCACTGTCCGCCAGAATCACATCGAAGTGGTCGATCTGACTCACCATGGCCCGGGTCTTTTCCGTATGGCTGGCCAAGTCCAGAAAATACTGGCTGACTCGATTGCGCAAGGCCTTCGCCTTGCCCACATAGATGACCTCATTATGGACATCCATCATAATATAGATGCCGGGATGGAGGGGCAGCGAATGTGCCTTATCCTTCAGTTCTTCCTTCGTCACTGCCCTCACCTTCCCTTCCTGTGCAGTGAGAAAAAAAGCGCCGCAGTGCTGCGGCGCTTTTGCTCTTTGGGGTGATCAGACAGCGGCCTGACTGGAGATAAGCTTCTCCAGAGCATCCAGTGCCTCAACCTCATCCACTCCGTCGGCGATCAGGGAGATCGTGCTGCCATCCATGATACCCATGGAGAGCACGCCCAGCAGACTTTTTGCGTTTACACGGCGCTCGTCCTTCTCAACCCAGATAGAACTCTTAAATTCGTTGGCCTTCTGAATGAAAAAAGTAGCGGGACGCGCAAACAGACCGACGTTGTTGTTCACAACAGCCTCTCTTACCGTCATAAGGATACTCCTCCCAAATATATAATTCTTCTCTTAAAAGGATATCAAATGCTTGCCGTTTCTGCAAGGTCAAAATCGCCAAAAATTACAGAATGAAATTTTTCTTTCATGCGGTTTTTGACAATGTACTACCTATTTTTCTGATACTTATTTCAGTTCCACCACAGTGACGCCATCCTCGCCCTCTCCGTAGTGTCCGGGGCGGAAGGATTTGACATATTTACTGCTTTTCAGATGCCGGCGGACGGCACTGCGCAGAGCGCCGGTGCCCTTGCCGTGGATGATGGTGACATTCTTCAAATGGGCCAGTAAGGCGTCATCCAAATAGCGGTCCACCATGTCCAGCGCTTCATCGCTCATCATGCCTCGGAGATCCAGTTCCGGCTTCACTCCGGCAGCCCGGATTCGGGTCACTGCACGGTTGGTCTGGCGCTGACACTCCTTCTTGGCTCTGGATTTGGCGTCCTCCACCACCCGGACTTCCTCCTGCTTGGCGGTGATCTTCAAAATGCCGGCCTGCAACTGGAGGGTACCGTCCCGATTGACGGCAATCACATCGGCCTGAGTTCCCATCTTCACCAGTTCCACCACATCGCCTGCCACGGCAGGACGGGTGGCAGGCGGAGCTTCCTGCGGCTGCTTGGCTCTTGCCTTGGACTCAGTTTCGTTGATAAGTCGGCGCACCTCTGTCCGCTGACGGTTGACCTCCTGGAAGCTCTGGCTCTTCTTGGCCTGCTTCTTCATCTCATTCAGCTCATTAAAGACCAGCTCGCTCATCTCACGGGCTTCCTGAATGATGGCCTCTGCCTCGGCTCTGGCCTGTTTCAGCGCCTTCTCCCGCTCCTCTTCCAGTCTGCGGCGGTAATCACGGGCCGCATCGGAGTCCTTCTTGGTCAGCTGACGCAGACGTGCGGCTTCCAGCCGCTCCTCTTCCAGCGCACGGCGCTGCTGCTCCAACTGGGTAATGACATCCTCAAAACGGATGTTTTCCTCACTCATGTGAGTGTTGGCCTTTTCAATGATATGCTCCGGCAGTCCCAGACGCTTGGAAATGGCAAAGGCGTTGGACTTGCCCGGCACACCGATCAGCAGTCGATATGTGGGGCGCAGCGACTCCACATCAAACTCACAACAGGCGTTTTCCACTCCGGCGGTGGTCATGGCGTAGATCTTCAATTCCGCATAGTGGGTCGTGGCGCACACCTTGCTGCCGATGGAGCGGCTTTCCTCGATGATGGCTTCTGCCAGTGCCGCACCCTCGGTGGGGTCTGTACCGGCACCCAGCTCGTCATAGAGGATCAGGGTGCGGTCATCCGCCTGCTCCAAGATTTTGACGATGTTGGTCATGTGGGCGGAGAAGGTAGACAAAGACTGCTCAATGGACTGCTCGTCACCGATGTCACTGAGCACCTGAGAGAACACGGAGAAATAGCTGTCGTCCCCAACGGGGATATGCAGGCCGCACTGCGCCATGGCGGTCAGCAGTCCGGCTGTTTTCAGCGTGACCGTCTTACCGCCGGTGTTGGGGCCGGTGATGACCAGTGTGTCAAACCGCTCGCCCAGTTCCAAGTCGATGGGCACGGCCTTTTTCTGATCCAGCAGCGGATGACGGGCTTTCCGGAACCGGAAGCCGCCGTTCTCCTCCATCCGAGGGGCGCAGCAGTTGAGTCGATAGGACAGCTTGCCACGGGCAAAGATGGCATCCAGCTCCACCAGCAGGCTGTAATTCTGGCTGATCATCTCCTGCTCTGCCGCACAGGATGCGGACAAGGCTCGCAGGATGCGCTCAATTTCCTTCTCCTCAGCTGCCAGAAGCTCACGAAGCTCGTTATTGGCCTTCACGGCGCCCATGGGCTCAATGAAGTAGGTCGAACCGGTGGCAGACACATCGTGAACCAGACCGGGGACCATGGAGCGGTACTCCGCCTTCACCGGCACCACAAAGCGGTCGGAGCGGATGGTGATGATGGATTCCTGCAAATACTTGCTGGCCTGCGAAGAAATCAGCTTTTGCAGCACTTCACGGGCCTTGCCGGAGGTACTGCGGATGTGACGGCGGATATCTGCCAGCGCCGGACTTGCCGTATCGGCAATCTCCTCTTCGGAGAGGATAGAGCCGGTAATCTGGTCTTCCAGCACCCGATCCGGCGTAAGCGAGCGAAACAGCGGACGCAGGCAATTCGAGCCTTCCGCATTGTCGCAGTAGGTGCTGACGGTGCGGGTGGTACGCAGCACAGCGGCGATATCCAGCAGTTCTCTGGGATTCAAGGCTCCGCCCCGGTCTGCTCGGTGCAGGGAGGCTGCCACCGGCTTGATTCCGGCAAAGGCAGGCGTGCCGTAGCGGTCCATCATATCACGGGCAGCGGTGGTTTCCTCCATGAGCCGAGCCACATTTCGGGCATCGTCACAGGGTCGGATCTCCATGGCCCGTTCCTTGGCCTCCAGTGTCACACACTGGGCAGCCAACATCTCCAGCACACGGGGAAATTCCAGTGTGCGGAGGGATTTTTCATACAATTCGTTCATCTAAACTCCCTTTTCTACGGAGAGAATACAGTTTCTTATCTTAGTTACAGTGCCATCTGCTTGTAAAAGTCCAAGGTGCGGAAACCACGCTCCAACTGGGTCAGCACATAGGCCTCCGTAACGGCGGCCATCTGCTCCAAGTCCGCCTGCGGAATCCGGAAGGCAAACAGCCGCTTTTCCTCACAGCTGGTCACATAGCGCATGGCATCCAGCGCCGTCCGGCTCAAGGGCATGGAGATACCCGGGCCCAGCGACCCACGGCATTTCGGGCAGTGGATGACGCCCTGATTCAGATGGAAGCGAGGCTCCGGATTCTCTTCACCGCACACAGCACAGCCGCTGAGGTCCGGCTCATAGCCAGCCAGCGCCATCATTCTCAACTCAAAGGCCGCCTTGATCTGCAAGCGGGATTTATCCAGTTCATCCAAGGCGTAGAGGGAATTGAGCAGCAAGCGCAGATTCTCCGGCGCAGGCAGATCCTCCGCCGTCAGACATTCGGTCAGCTCCGCAAACCAGCTGGCAAGGGACAGCTTGTCCAGATCCTTCCGGACATTCCGCCACTCCCGCAGCACATCCCCCTCTTTGACACTCCAGCGATCCCGGTACTCATAGAGGGTGAACTCCGAATAGCACAGCAGCTGACTGGAGGCCGCAATGGCACTGTTTTTCCTGCGGCATCCTCTGGCATTGACCGTCAGCTTGCCTGCATCTTGGGTCAGCACGGTGAGTATTTTATCCGATTCCTTATAATTCACTTCCCGCAGCACGATACCTGTGGTGGTCATATGCATATGGTCTTCATCCTTGTTCTATGTACCGCAGCACATCAGCGCTGCGGATGAGTTTCCTCATTTTCCTGTTCCCGGTGCCGCTCTATGCGGCTATACACATAGGCCTGTGGCATTCCGGTAATCAGGAACAGGCGCAAGGCCTGCTCGGAGTCCAGTTCCATGCCGATCCCTCCTCCGCAGTTATGCTTTGGAGAAACCGGACATTTTATACTGGGAATTTATGAATCAGTCGTCCTCACGATAGCCCATGTTATGCACGCCTGCCATGCTGTCACGCCAATTTTCCTTAACCTTGACCCAAGTCTGCAGGAACACCTTGGTACCCATGAAATGCTCCATTTCCTTGCGGGCCATGGTGGACACCTTCTTCAGCATGGAGCCGCCCTTGCCGATGATAATGCCCTTGTGGCTGGACTTTTCGCAGAAAATGGTGGCATCCACATCAATGATTTCATCGTCACGCTCGGAGAAACGGGTGATCTCCACGGCGGTGCCGTGAGGGATTTCCTTGTCCAAGCAATAGAGCAGCTTCTCACGGAGGATTTCTGCCATCACCTGACGCTCCGGCTGGTCTGTGGTCATGTCATCGGGGAACAGCTGGGGGCCTTCGGGCAGGAACTCCGTCAGCAGGTCCAGCAGCTCTTCCACGCCGTCCTTCTCCTTGGCGGAGATCGGCACGATGGACTGGAACTCATGGACAGCGGAATAAGCGGCGATCACTTCCAGCAGCTTTTCTTTGTTCTCCAGCTCGTCCACCTTGTTGATGACCAGAACGGCAGGCAGCTTCAACGCCTTGATGCGCTGAATCAGTTCCATCTCAGGCTCACCCACATGGGCGATAGGCTCCACCACCAGCAGCACGGCATCCACATCAGCCACGCTGGCCTTCACCACGCCCACCATGTACTCGCCCAGACGGTTGCGAGCCTTGTGCAGGCCGGGCGTGTCCAGGAACACGAACTGGTTCTCGCCACGGGTGACAATGCCGCTGATGCGGTTACGGGTGGTCTGGGGCTTGTTGGAAACAATGGCGATCTTCTCACCCACAAAGGCGTTGAGCAGGGTGGATTTGCCCACATTGGGGCGGCCGCACAGGGTAATCATACCGGAATGGGTAATATTCATAAGTAATTCCTCAATTCTCTTTCTGGCCTTGAGCCAGTTCTTTTTGTTTTAGTTCACGATAGCTGGTCCGCACAAACACTAGGAAACAGGTCAATGCGGAAATGGTATCTGCAATGGGCTCTGCCGCAAAGATGCCGGTGACGCCGAAGCCCAGTCTGGGCAGCAGGAAAATCAGCGGAATCAGTAAAAACACCTTGCGGAACAGGGCGAAAAAGGTGGCCTTTTTCGCTTCACCCAACGCCACAAAGGTATTCTGGCTGGCACTTTGCAGGGTGAATGCAAACTGCATCAGGAAATAAATGCGGAGCATCGGCACGGCGGTTTCCAGCAGCACCGGGTCATCGTTGAAAATGGCGATAAACCACGGCATAAACAGCTGCAGCACCACCCAGATGACCACTCCGTAGCCCAGACAAAGGGAGGTCAGCACCCGATAGCACCGACGCACCCGGGCATAGTTTCCGGCGCCGTAATTGTAGCCGGTTACCGGCTGTGCGCCCTGTCCAAGGCCGCCGGTCACCATAAAGACGATCTGTCCGATGGATGCACCCACCGTCATGGTGGTCACATAGAGGTCACCGCCGAATTTGGAAAGGTTGGCGCTAAAGACCGCCGTCAAAGCACTTTCGGTGATCTGCATAATAAAGCTGGACACGCCCAGTCCGCAGATACGCCCCATCGTGGTCCAATTCGGTTTCAAATAGCACCGGCGCACCTTCATCTGATTTTTCCTGCTTCTCAGGAAGAACCACAGCACCCAAAGGCAGGAAACACACTGGGAAAGCACCGTTGCCACGGCAGCTCCGGCGATTCCCATATCCAAAACGAAGATGAACACCGGGTCCAGCACCAGATTACAGACGGCACCCACTGCCACGGTGATCATGCCGGTTCCGGTAAAGCCCTGCGCATTGATAAAGGGATTCAGGCCCAGCGTCAGCATCACCGGCAGACTGCCCAGCAGGTAGATGCGGATATACTGCTCTGCATAGGCATAGGTTGCGTCACTTGCACCGAATAAATACAGCACCGGCTCCCGAAACACATAGCAGAGGAGCGGCACCAGCACACCCAGCGCCACCAGTGCTGTCACAGAGTTGCCCAGCACCCGTTCTGCGCTGTCCTGATCCTGATGTCCTCTCAGAATGGAGCTGAGCGGCGCTCCGCCATAGCCAATCAGGGCGGAAAAGGCCGCCACCGCAGTGACGATGGGCAGACACAGGCCGATTCCGGTCAGTGCCACCTGTCCCACACCGGGCATATGGCCGATGTAAATACGGTCTACAATAGAATAAAGTGTATTGACCAGCTGGGCAATGATGATGGGGATGGACAATTTCAAAATCAGCTTGGTTACGCTGCCCTTAGAAAAGTCCTGTTCCATGGGTTACTCCCGGGTAATGCCCAAGGCGTTCAGGATAGCCTCTTCTCTGCCCCGCATCTGGGCCTTCTGAGGGCCTTCGTCCATGTGGTCATAACCCAGCAGATGCAGAGTGGAATGGACGGCCAGATAGCAAAGCTCCCGCTCCTCGCTGTGGCCAAACTCCTTGGCCTGAGCACGGCAGCGCTCCAGCGAGATGACCATGTCGCCCAGAGGAGTCAGTCCCGTGGCAGGGTCTGCATCGCTGTCGTCGATCGGCGGCTCGCCCGGCACATACTCGAACATGGGGAAGCTGAGCACATCGGTGGCTCGGTCGATGTCCCGCTGTTCCAGATTGATCTGATGGATATTTTCATCGTCGGTAATCAGCACATCCACTTCACAGGGGGTTTTCACGCCCTCTGCATCCAGTGCAAAGCTGATGACCTTTTCCAGCAGCGGAGCGAAGGTGATTTCCTCCTCCAACTCCAACTCCACTAAAATATCGTGTTTCATTTATCGTTTTCCTCCCCGCTCCTGCGGTTTTTTCGTATGGGTTCCGGCGTCCCGCTCATAAGCGGCAATGATCCGCTGCACCAGCACATGGCGCACCACGTCCTGTGCATTCAGCCGGCAGATGGCGATGTCCTCCACATCCTTCAGGATGCGCATGGCTTCCTTCAAGCCGGACATGGTGTCACCGGGCAGGTCAATCTGGGTGATATCGCCGGTGATGACGATTTTGGAACCAAAGCCCAGACGGGTCAAAAACATCTTCATCTGCTCCCGAGAGGTGTTCTGGGCCTCATCCAGAATGATAAAGCTGTCATCCAGCGTACGGCCACGCATATAGGCCAGCGGTGCCACTTCGATATTGCCCCGTTCTACATATTTCTGATAGGTTTCCGGCCCAAGCATTTCAAACAGAGCATCGTAGAGCGGGCGGAGATAGGGGTCCACCTTGCTCTGAAGGTCACCGGGCAAAAAGCCCAGCCGCTCACCGGCTTCCACCGCAGGGCGGGTCAGGATGATACGGTTGACCTCTCTGGCACGGAAGGCAGCCACCGCCTGTGCCACGGCAAGGTAGGTCTTGCCGGTACCGGCAGGGCCAACACCCAAGGTCACCACATTCTTTTTGATGGCGTCCACATACTTCTTCTGGCCCACGGTCTTGGCCTTGATGGGCTTGCCGTTGGCGGTGACGCAGATCACATCCCGGGCAAGCTCGGGAATTTTCTCCTCACTGCCCGCATGCACCAGCTGCAGCACATAGCGCACATTCTGCTCACCGATGGCTTCGCCCCGCTGGGAAAGTTCCAGCAGGCCCTGAATGGCACGTACCGCCAGCATCACCTGCTCTGCTTCTCCGGTCACCTTGATGCCGCCGTCCCGATTGGTCACATGGACATCCAGATCTTGCTCCACAAGGCGCATATTTTCATCAAAGGCGCCAAACAGATTGGCTACCTCTTCCACTCGATCCAAACTGATGATCTGTTCTATCAAATGATTCATCTCCAATAGGTGTATTCAGTTTCCTTCCTGCTGGGGCACTTCCGCCCGACGGGCAATCTGTTCTCTGCACCGAGCGGTGAGGGTCACCGTCAATGCTCCGTCGTTGGTTTCGGTACTCCACTGCTGTTCCAGCACAGCGCCGTTTTCCCCGATGCGCTGCCGCAGCTGACCTTCCAGCAGGGTTTTCAGATATTGTTCCGCAGACTCCGGCTGGACCCGCACCGCCACAGGACGATATTCCCGACAGGTACGGCGCACCCATCCAAAGGGAAGTTTTTCCCCCTCTGATATGGATATACTCCAAGTCTTTTCTATTTTATCATAATATGTAAAGGGTTGAAACGCCTTTGGAGAAATTTTAAAGCCTTTTCCCATCAGCCGCAATTCATATTCGGTCCGCTCCTGTCCGGTATACTCCTTTCCGATGGCTGAAAGCGGCGTGGTCACCTGACACACCTCGGTCACTTCTGCCCACACTTCCCCCTTGGCTGCCACAGGATAGGTTTCCGTCACCGGCAGATCCGGCATTTTTTCCACAGGCACGGTGCCGGAAATCAACACATCCCCGGCCTGCACCTCCATTTCCTCTTCCACCACCGGATGTCCGGCCTGAGGCAGCACGGTCAATATGGTGCCGGATTTTTCCGCCACCAGATCTATGGCCTTACCAACCGGCTCCAATTCCGGAGGCTGCTGCGCTTCCCGCACCACGATTTCTGCCCGAACGCCTCGGATATTCACAGAAAGAAAGCTCAGTTCTTCCAGTTCCATCAGCATCCGATTGGAGATTTTCCGCTCATCCACGGCCGGCCCGTACACGCCGGGATACATACCGCTCTCTTTCAATTCAGACAAAATAACGCTGTCCGGCACCGTTTCGTTGCCCGTCACATCAATGACCATGACAAAGCGGGACAGGAGCAGCACCGCTCCGATGGACATCGCCATACCTGCCACCATGCCCCATCGGGACACCATTTGCCGCACAAAACTGGGCGCACCGCTCTCCGACAGCCGCTTGACCTCACACATACACTTCGGCGCCAGCGTTTCTGCCAGCTTTGCCTGACGGAGCGGCACCACCAGCCGCAGGCAGGTTTCATCGACCCGTTGGATGCTGCGAAACTGCACATTGGATGCGCCGCAGATATTCAAAAACCGCTCCGGATAGGGTCCGGTCACCTCCAGCCGGACGCTGCCCTTCACATAATTGACTGCCCTGCCCATAGGATCCCCCTTTTTCTCACTCCAACTCCACCGCCCGAATTGAGCCGGTGATGGTCAGATCTGCCGGCGTCATTCCACTCAGCCGCAGCCCCTGACCCACGACCCGAATCAGCTGCTTTCCGCCGTTAATCATAATTTCTTCTTCCCCATAGGCCAAAATGCCCCTGTGATTCTGCACATATACTTCTTCACTGCCTACAATTCGCACACAAGGCAGTCCGGCCAGCAGATCGGCTGGCAGCTCAAAGACTGCTGCCGTCCGCTCTAGCAGGCTTTTTTTCGTCGAATCTTTCATGTCCACACCCCCTTTCCATGGTATGTTTCTCCCCCGGAAAGTTGCCTGTCCGCCCCGCAATACAAATTCCGCTCCGGCTTTTTTGTTCATATTGCCTACCGCTTTGGACTGGACAACCCCAATATATGATGCTATGATAGGTAAGCCAACACACCATATATGGTGTTATTCCCTTTACATAACACCATCCATTGATATGAGTAAGAGATACATTTTAGTGAAAAAGCACAGGAATCCTGTGTTGTCCAGCGAAAGATAAGGAGTATTGTCCATGAAAGTAATCAAACGAGACGGCTCGACTGTCGATTTCGATCCCAACAAGATTATCCGCGCCATTCAGAAGGCCAACGATGCCGTTGACCCCGAGGAGCGTGCTTCTGAAGCGCAGATCACCGAAATTGCCCACTATGTGCAGGAGCGCAACCGTCCCCGTCTGCTGGTGGAGGACATCCAGGACACCGTGGAGCATCAGCTGATGGAAATGGGCAAGTACGACCTGGCCAAGGCCTACATCATCTATCGTTACACCCGTGCTCTGGTCCGCAAGCAGAACACCACCGACGAGTCCATCCTGTCCCTGCTCCACAACACCAACAAGGAGCTGGCTGAGGAGAACTCCAACAAGAACACCGCCATCGCCTCCACCCAGCGTGACTACATCGCCGGTGAGGTGAGCCGTGACCTGACCCGCCGCATTCTGCTGCCTGAGAAGATCAGCAAGGCGCATGAGGAGGGCATTCTCCACTTCCACGATGCTGACTACTTTGTGCAGCCCATCTTCAACTGCTGCCTCATCAACATCGGCGACATGCTGGACAACGGCACCATGATCAACGGCAAGATGATCGAAAGCCCCAAGGGCTTCCAGGTGGCCTGCAATGTGACCACTCAGATCATCGCCAACGTGGCTTCCAACCAGTACGGCGGTCAGAGCGTGGATATCAGCCATCTGGGCAAGTATCTCCGCCGCAGCCGTGAGAAGTTCCGCCGCAAGATCGCCAAGGCCTGCGGCTCTGAAGTCTCCGCTGAGCTGGTGGAGCATCTGGTGGACGAGCGTGTGGCTGATGAGCTGCGCAGCGGTGTGCAGACCATTCAGTATCAGATCAACACTCTGATGACCACCAATGGCCAGTCCCCCTTCGTCACCCTCTTCCTCTATCTGCGTGACGATGATCCCTACATTGAGGAAAACGCCAGAATCATTGAGGAGATCCTGCGTCAGCGTCTGGAAGGCATCAAGAACGCCGCCGGCGTCTATGTGACTCCCGCTTTCCCCAAGCTGGTCTATGTGCTGGATGAGAACAACTGCCTCCAGGGCGGCAAGTACGACTACATCACCGAACTGGCCGTCAAGTGCTCCGCCAAGCGCATGTATCCCGACTACATTTCTGCCAAGGTCATGCGTCAATATCATGAGGGCAATGTCTTCTCCCCCATGGGCTGCCGCAGCTTCCTCACCGACTGGAAGGACCCCGAGACCGGCGAGTACAAGTATGAAGGCCGCTTCAATCAGGGCGTTGTTTCCATCAACCTGCCCCAGATCGGCCTGATGGTCAGCGACGGCGGCCGCAAGATTCCTGCGTCTGAGGACGAGTTCTGGAAGCTGTTGGACGAGCGTCTGGAGGTTTGCTTCGAGGCTCTGATGTGCCGCCACAACGCTCTGATGGGCGTGCTGAGCGATGTGTCTCCCGTCCATTGGCAGCACGGCGCTCTGGCCCGTCTGCAGCCCGGTGAGACCATCGACCGCTATCTGGTGGGCGGCTACTCCACCATTTCTCTGGGCTACATCGGCATCTACGAGCTGACCAAGCTGGTCAAGGGATGCAGCCAGACTGAGCCTGAGGGCATCGACTTTGCCACCCGTGTGATGACTCACCTGCGTGACACCTGCTACAAGTGGCGTGACGAAACCGACATCGGTTTCTCCCTCTACGGCACTCCTGCTGAGAGCCTGTGCTACCGCTTTGCCCGCATCGACAAGGAGAAGTTCGGCGAGGTCAAGGACATCACCGACAAGGGCTATTACACCAACTCCTACCATGTGGATGTCCGTGAAAAGATCGACGCTTTCTCCAAGTTCACCATTGAGAGCAAGTTCCAGCGTCTGTCTCCCGGCGGCGCCATCAGCTATGTGGAAATCCCCAACATGCGCCACAATCTGACCGCTCTGAAGGATGTGGTCCGCTTCATCTA
>SAMEA104404100__coassemble_2409_pt1 | contig 14276 bp, 12 predicted proteins | sample SAMEA104404100__metabat2_low_PE_082 | metagenome-assembled genome bin SAMEA104404100 (sample SAMEA104404100) | Balaenoptera acutorostrata
TGACAGGGTTGGGATAGCAAGATGCTCCGCCCCGTTACACTCACTCCGCATGACAAGGAAAAACAGTATCCCAAGAAACGAAAAAACGGCAGCACCGATTTGGGTGCTGCCGTTTCTGCATTTCCATTATTCTGCCTTGGGGGGCGTGCCGCCATTGGGCTTATTGGGGCGGCGGGGACGGCGGCGGCGGTTCTTGCCGTTCTGACCGTTCTGAGGTGCCTTTTCGCCCTCTGCACCTTCCCGCTTGGGCTGCTGGTTGGGATTGCCCTTACCATTGCCATTGGGGCGGGGCTTGCGCTGCTTGTTGGGCTGAGCCGGTCTGCCCTGCTGGGCGTCCTTGGCTCCGCTCTGCTGCTGAGGTGCCTTTGCACCGGCTGCGTCAGCGCCGGGCTTTCTATGCCGACGGCTGCGGCGGCGGGGATTCTTCTCTCCGCCCTCCTCGTTCTGAGGGGCGTTCTCCACGGGGGCGGCCTTCACCGGAGCCGGCTTGGTCTTGGGTCTGCTTTCCGGACGAGGACGCTCCGGACGCTCATTCTTTGCCGGTGCCTTCTTCTCCTCCTCGGGTGCTTCCGCCTTCACCGGAGCCGCAGGGGCCGTAGAGCGCAATCTGGTGCGTTCTGCACGCTCTTCCTCGGTGGGCAGCTCATATCCCTCGGGACGCTTGCCCTTACCGGAGCGAATCACCTTGATATCGCTGCTGGAATAGATCTGAGGATTCTCCGGATCATCGTCCAGCTTGACCTTGACCTTCTCACGCAGCAGCTGGACGGAATTGACCACGCCCACGCCGTCGGGGGTTTCCACCAGACTTTCCAGCTTGGGGGTGCGCTTGAGCACATCCTCATAGGCCTCCTGCTCGTATTTCAGGCAGCACATCAGTCTGCCGCAGGCGCCGGAGATCTTGGTGGGATTCAAAGACAGGTTCTGGGTCTTTGCCATCTTGATGGACACGGGATGGAAGTCATCCAAGAAGGCGTTGCAGCAATAGGGTCTGCCGCAGACACCCAGACCGCCCAGCAGCTTGGCTTCGTCACGGACACCGATCTGACGCAGCTCGATGCGGGTGTGGAAGATGCTGGCCAGATCACGGACCAGCGCACGGAAATCCACTCTGCCGTCACTGGTGAAGAAAAAGAGGATTTTAGAGCCGTCGAAGTTATATTCCACTTCCACCAGCTTCATGTCGAGGCCATGCTCCTGAATCTTCTTCTGGCAGATGTCGAAGGCCTTCTTTTCCTTCTCCTTGTTCTGCTCGACTGCCTTCACATCCTCCTCGGTGGCCTTGCGCAGCACGGGACGCAGGGGAGAAACCAGCTCCATCTCGTCAATGAGCCGATTGCCCTCCACGCACTCGCCGAACTCCACGCCACGGCTGGTTTCAATGATGACCTGCTCGCCGGTCTGAATCTTCATGCCATCGGGGTTAAAGTAATATGATTTTCCGCCCTCTTTGAAGCGGACGCTGATGATTTCTGTCATTCTCGTTTCCCTCCTTCACAGGGATCATTGCATGCCAAACCAGCCCAGCAAATGGCCGGCAGGCACATGAAATGCCGTCATCGTCATGCCTTGGCGGGCGGCGTCTGCCAGCGAGAGCAGCTTGGCTCTGGGCAGCGACTTCACCAGCAGCTCCATCTCCGGCACGGCATACTGTCCGGTGACACTGCCCAGCACTGCCTCCTGACACAGCCGCTCCACATCGGAGAGAAAGCCGTCCAATTCCTGACGATCGGGTTTTTTCAGTTCCATTGCGGTGAGATATTTGACCCGCTCCAACTCGTTTCCGCCGCTGATGACCCGGGCAAAGCCCAAAGCCGCATCGGAAAAGGTGGGTTCCGGGTCCTCTTCCACCAGTTCCACGGTACAGCGGGAACGGATGGTTTCCAGCAGCGATCCAACCTTATCGCACAGCAGCAGGAAGGCCGCATAGGGCGGGCCTTCTTCCAGCACCTTCAGCAGGGCGTTTTGGGCGTTGACATTCAGATTCTGAGCGTCCTCGATCAAATAGACTTTGCGTTTGGCCTCGTTGGGGCGAATGATGGTGTCATTGCGCAGGGCACGGATGGGGTCCACCTTGATGGCCACGCCCACATCTTCCTTACGCATGAACTCCGTCACCGAGATGATGTCGGGGTGGATGCCGTTGACCGCCTTTCGGCAGTCCCGACACAGACCGCAGGGCGGATTGGGGGCGCTGCAAACCAGACTCTGAGCCAGCTGCAAGCCCTTTTTCTTCCGTGCTTCTGCGCCGCCGGCGATGATGGTCGCATGAAACAGACCCTGATTCGTTTCCATGTTTCCCATCCCCTTCCTGCACATCATTTTCGGTGGAAACCGCTGGATTATCACTGCTTTGCCGTTTCTTTCGTCACCAAAACAGTGTCGCTTTTATCATAACACAGGTCATACAAATAAGCGAGAATTTTTTTGTCAATCACCTCGCCCGGAGATACCACCGGCACGCCGGGAGGATAGGGTGCGATCACTTCCGCCACCGTCCTGCCCACGGCACGCTCCAGCTGGCACTTACCGGCCGGTGCAAAGCGGGCCGCTCTGGGGGACATGGTCCGCTCCGGCATCGGCGGCGCCTCCAGATGGGCCTCATAGGGGGCTTTGTCCTTATAGTTGTAGAAATTCAGCGCTCGTGCCAGTCGGCGCACATCGTCCTCGGTATCTGCGGCGGTGAGAATGGCAACCACATGGTGCCGATCCTCCATCTCCGGATAAATACCCATATCCTGCAGCCGCTTGGAGAGTCGCTCTCCGTTCTCCACCTGGAACACCAGACGGCAGGGGTCCAGCCACTCGCCGGTGACGGGGGGATATCTGCGCCGCATTTCGGCACACCACTCCACCACCGGACGGTACTGCTCTCGGATCTTCCACATACAGCTGCACAGCTTGTCCAGTGCCGCCATCATGGCAAAGCTGGGTGAGGTGGTGGAGGTCAGGGCGCTGGCACGGCGGATCTCCGCCATGGTCACCCGATTGGCCATGACCACGGCAGTCTGACCGGGGGCAGGCAGGGTTTTGTGGGTGGACACCGTCACACCGTCGCAGTTGATGTAGGGGTTATGGCCCAGCAGACAGTTTTGCTTCTTGTCCAGCACCAGCGGCAGATGGGCGCCGTGGGCGCCGTCCACAAGCAGTCTGACCCCGTGGCGGCGGCAAATGTCGCAGATCTCCTCCAAGGGGGTCAGAATCCCGTAATACGTGGGGGTGGTGAGTACCACGGCGGTGGCTTCGGGATGCTCCGTCAGCAGCCGCTCCACCTCTTCCGGCTGGACGGCCTTGTGGATGCACTGAGCCATATCCCAAGGACGGTTCAGCCACACCGGATGCAGATCCAGCAGCGCCATGGCATTATGGATGCTTTTGTGGCTCACCCGATCCATCAGAATGGTGTCACCGGGCTGAGTAAACAGACTAAAGAGGGTAAACAGTCCCTGCGTAGAGCCGCCGGTGCAGTAAAAAGCCGAATCCATGCCCCATTCCCATGCCCAGCGCCGCTGGGAATCTTCCAACCAGTCGTCACTGCCATAGAGGTTGCCGGTGGGTGCCAATTCCGTCACATCCAGCGGCGCCAGAGCGTTCCACTCCTCCATCGGCATCCCTTTGCCCTTGTGTCCGGGCATGTGCAGCCGAAGCGGATTGGTTTCAGCATAATCTACCAGAGAATCATAAAAACAATGGTCTGTCATCCTTTTCTCCTTTTATGATCTGGAACCTGAGCTGTCGGGCAGGTCAGGTTTCTTTGTTTTGCTCCCTGCGTCTTAGAACAGATCCTTCGCTTACGCTCAGGATGACAACTCTCCTGTCATGCCGAACAAGCATTGCCAGTCGAAGCATCGTTCTCACGCAAGATGCTTCCCTCCGTTCAAAATGACATGAACGCACTTCTGTCATGCTGAGCGAACGGAGTGAGCCGAAGCATCTTGACTGCATGGAAGTGACCGCCCGGGTGGTGTAGTCCCGACGGTCCTGCAGGTGAGCAAAACAAACACAAGCTTTTTGGTCCGATTTTCATTCGCAAAAGAGCGGTCGGGTTCTCATCGATCACCCGACCGCTTCTCTTCACTTGGTCACTTATTCCGCCGTTTCGACGGCTTCGGCAGCCTCGGATGCAGCGGACTCTGCCACAGGCTCTGCGCCCTCAGCAGCTTCCTCTTCCTCCTCCGGCTCTGCCACAGCAAGGCCGATGACGCTGACGCCCTCGGCCACGGTCATGACCTTGACGCCCTGGGTATTACGGCCAATGACGCTGACACCGGCGGCACCGGTACGGATGATGGTGCCGTCATCGGAAATCATCATCAGGTCCTCTGCGTCGGAAACCATCGCCACAGCGGCCACATAGCCGGTCTTATCGGTGCAGTTATAGCCACGGACACCCTGACCGCCACGGTTCTGGGCGGAGAAGTCCTCGCTGGCGGTGCGCTTGCCGTAGCCCTGCTCGGTGACGGAGAACAGGGTCTTGTCCTCGCTGACCACCTCAGCGCCGACCAGATAGTCGTCGCCCTTGAGCTTGATGCCACGGACACCCACAGCATCACGACCCATGCAACGCACATCGCTCTCATGGAAGCGGATGGCCATGCCGTGATGAGTCAGCAGCATGAGATCCTCGGTACCATCGGTGACGGCGGCGGTGATCAGCTCATCGCCCTCGTCCAGACCCAAGGCACGGATGCCGCTCTTACGGGCGGTATTGATGCTCTTGAGCTCAATGCGCTTGACGGTGCCCATACGAGTTGCCATGAACAGGTAGGAATCCTCCTGCTCCAGAGAACGGACATGGAGCATGGCGGTGACCTTCTCTTCCGGCTCCAGAGGCAGCACATTGATGATGGGCGTACCCTTGGCGGTACGGCCTGCCTCGGGGATGCGGTAGCCCTTGACACGATGCACCTTACCGATGTTGGTAAAGAACAGGATAAAGTCATGGGTAGAAGCGGTGAACAGGCTCTTCACATAGTCCTCTTCCTTCAGGGTCTGAGCGTTGACACCCTTACCGCCACGGCGCTGGGCACGGTAGGCGCTGACAGGGGTACGCTTGATGTAGCCGCCCTGCGTCAGAGTGAACACGCACTCCTCTTCCTCGATCAGATCCTCGATGTCCAGATCCTCTTCCACCTCGGCGATCTCGGTGCGGCGCTCGTCGCCGAACTTGTCCCGAATGGCGATCAGCTCGTCCTTCAGCACGGACTTGAGCATATTCTCGTCGGCCAGCAGCTCGTTATAGTACTCGATGCGCTTCATCAGCTCGCTGTACTCATTGCGCAGCTTCTCTTCTTCCAGCCCCTGCAAGCGCTTGAGCTGCATATCCAGAATGGCCTGAGCCTGAATGTCATCCAGACCGAACCGCTCCATCAGGTTTTCCTTGGCGTTATCGTAGCTCTCACGGATGATTTTGATGACCTCGTCGATGTTGGCCTGAGCGATCAGCAGACCCTGCAGCAGGTGCGCCCGCTCCTCTGCCTTGCGCTTATCGAAGATGGTGCGGCGGGTGATGATCTCCTCCTGGAAGCTGAGGTACTCGTCCAGCATATGACGCAGCGAGAAGATCTTGGGCTGACGCTGGTTATCGGTCAGAGCCAGCATCACCACGGCGAAGGAGGACTGGAGCTGAGTCTGAGCGAACAGACGGTTCAGCACCACCTGAGGGTTGGCGTCCTTCTTGATTTCGATGACGATGCGCATACCGTTACGGTCAGACTCATCACGCAGGCCGCTGATGCCCTCAAGGCGCTTCTCACGGACCTGATCGGCAATGTTCTTGACCAGCATCTTCTTGTTGACCTGATAAGGCAGCTCGGTGACGATGATGCGGACACGGTCATGACCGAACTCCTCGAACTCGGTGCGGGCACGCAGCACGATCTTGCCACGGCCGGTGGCATAGGCGGCACGGATGCCGCTGCGGCCCATGATGATGCCCTTGGTGGGGAAATCGGGGCCCTTGATGTATTCCATCAGATCGTTCAGATCGGCCTCGGGGTTATCCAGCACACAGATGCAGGCGTCGATCACTTCACGCAGGTTGTGAGGGGGAATGTTGGTTGCCATGCCGACGGCGATACCGCTGGAACCGTTGACCAGCAGGTTGGGGAAACGGCAGGGCAAAACAACCGGCTCCTTGCGGCTTTCGTCGAAGTTGGGCACCCAATCGACGGTGTCCTTCTCGATATCACGGAGAATTTCCGCAGAAATCTTGCTCAGACGGGCCTCGGTGTAACGGTAAGCAGCGGGGGGATCTCCGTCCACGCTACCGAAGTTACCGTGGCCTTCCACCAGCAGGTAACGCATGGAGAAGTCCTGTGCCAGACGCACCATGGCGTCGTAGACACTGGCGTCACCGTGGGGATGGTACCGACCCAGCACGTCACCCACGCAGGTGGCGGACTTCTTAAAGGGCTTTTCATGGGTCAGGTTGTCCTCGTACATGGCGTAGAGGATACGGCGGTGAACGGGTTTCAGACCGTCACGCACGTCGGGCAGAGCACGGCCGACAATAACAGACATGGCGTACTCAATGTAGCTGTTCTCCATCTCATTCACGAGATCGGAGTGAATAATCTTCTGATCCGGGTAGCGGATCTCTTCGGGATCGTAATCCCTTCTCATTTTAGCCATTTTCGATCACGCTCCCTTGCTTAGAAATCCAGATTGACGGCGTAATGGGCATTGCGCTCGATGTATTCCTTACGGGGTTCCACCTTTTCGCCCATCAGAACGGTGAAAATCTGGTCTGCCGCCACGGCATCCTCCATGGTGATCTGCTTGAGGGTGCGGCGGGTGGGGTCCATGGTGGTCTCCCACAGTTCGTGGGGGTCCATCTCACCAAGGCCCTTAAAGCGGCTGATATCAATGCGCACATTGGGGTTGCCGCCGCGCATTTCGGCGGACATTGCGTCACGCTCCTCGTCGCTGAAGGCCACACGGACCGTCTTGCCACGGACCAGCTTATACAGCGGAGGCACAGCGGCGTAGACGTATCCGCCTTCGATCAGCGGACGCATGAAGCGGAAGAAGAAGGTCAGCAGAAGGGTACGGATGTGGCTGCCGTCCACGTCAGCATCGGCCATGATGACCACTTTGTGATAGCGCAGCTTCTCCACATCGAAATCGTCGCCCAGACCGGCGCCCAGAGCGGTGATGATGGGAGCCAGCTTGTCATTGCCGTAAATCTTGTCGGCACGGGCCTTTTCCACGTTCAGCATCTTACCCCACAGAGGCAGGATGGCCTGGAACCGGCTGTCACGACCGCCCTTGGCGGAGCCGCCTGCGGAGTCGCCCTCCACGATGTACAGCTCGGTCAGAGAGGGGTCGGTTTCGTTGCAGTCAGACAGCTTGTCCGGCATGGTGGAGCCTTCCAGCGCATTCTTGCGGCGGACTTCTTCACGGGCACGGCGGGCTGCTTCCCGGGCACGGGATGCGGTGAGGGCCTTTTCCAGAATGCCCTTGCCCACATTGGGATGCTCGTCCAGGAACTCGGAGAACTTTTCGGTGATCAGGCCGGCCACCAGAGTACGGATCTCGCTGTTGCCCAGCTTGGTCTTGGTCTGGCCCTCAAACTGAGCCTCGGTCAGCTTGACGGAGATGACGCAGGTGACGCCTTCACGGCAGTCATCGCCGGACACCTTTTCGTCGTCCTTGAGAATTTTCATCTTGTGGCCGTAGTTATTCAGCACCGTGGTGACGGCACGGCGGAAACCTTCCTCGTGCATACCACCCTCGGGGGTGTGAATGTTGTTGGCGAAGGACACCAGCACCTCGCTGTAGCTGTCGGTGTACTGCAAGGCGATCTCCGCCATGGAGTCGTCCTTCTCCCCTGCCATGTAGACGATCTCGTCATGGATGGGGGTCTTATGCTCGTTCAGGTAGGTGACAAACTCCCGAATACCACCCTCGTAGCACATCTCATCCCGCTGCTCCTGACCGGGGCGGCGGTCCTCCATGACAATGCGCAGACCGCCGTTCAGGAAGGCCTGCTCCTGCATGCGCTTGTGAAGGACTTCGTAGCTGTAAACGGGCTCCTCGAACATCTCGGGGTCGGGCTGGAAGGTGACTTCGGTGCCGGTGTGATCGGTGGTGCCGATGACGGTCATAGACTGGGTGACCTTGCCACGGGCAAACTTCATCTCGTAGATCTGGCCGTTCTTGTGGACACGGACCGTCAGCCATTCCGAGCAGGCATTGACGACACTGGCGCCCACGCCGTGCAGACCGCCGGACACCTTGTAGCCGCCGCCGCCGAACTTACCGCCGGCATGCAGGATGGTGTAAACCACTTCCAGAGCGGGCTTGCCGGTCTGGGGCTGGATATCCACGGGGATGCCACGGCCGTTATCAGTGACGGTGATGGAGTTGCCGGGGTTGATGGTCACCGTGATCTCGCTGCAATAGCCGGCCAAGGCTTCGTCAATGGCGTTATCGACGATCTCATACACCAGATGGTGCAGACCGGACGCACTGGTAGAGCCGATGTACATACCGGGGCGTTTCCGGACAGCCTCTAAGCCTTCCAGCACCTGAATTTCCGCCGCACCGTACTCGTGCTCGGTGGAAGTGCCGTTTTCCAATAAATCGGACATATTTTTTCCTCCCTATCATCGGGACTAAGACCTCCAACGGGTCAGACTCCCATACACAAATATACAATCAAAAAAGGGCCGGGTCAGACGATTTCCTCCTGCTCGCTGCGGCGATGCAGGGTGGCGGGTGACAGCTGGGAAATGTAAATCTGCTGTCTGCCACGCTCACCGGTGACCACGAAGCTCTTGGGTATATCCTCGGTAACGGCGATGACCTCGCCGTTTTTTTCCGCTAAATTCAAAAATTGACGGGTTCGGATGGACTGACTGGTAATATCCAGATCGAAGATACCGATGATCTCCCGATCCCGAACCACTCGATTCTGTCCTAAGTGCAGATACATCTGTCATTCCTCCGCAATGCTGCCTTCGGTGACCCGAAAAATCTTGCCGTCCACCAGTTCGGCCAGCCGTTCCTCCTCACAGCAGGTGAGAAAGACCTGTCCGCCCTGAATCCGGTTGAGCACAAATTCCTGCCGTCTGGGGTCCAGTTCGCTGAGCACATCGTCCAGCAGCAGCACGGGGTACTCCTCCCGCTCCTCGTAGATGATGTCACGCTGGGCGATTTTCAGGGAAAGTGCCGCCGTACGGGTCTGTCCCTGAGAGGCCAGATAGCGGGCGTTCTGCCCGTTGATCCGCACCCCGAAGTCGTCCCGATGGGGGCCGACCAGACAGCGGCGGCTGGCGATCTCACTGTCCCGATGGGTTTCCATCGCCGCCAAAAGGGACTCGTAAAGTTCCTTGGCTGGCCGCAGTGTGTCGGAAATATCGTACTTTTCCGTCAGATACTCCAGTTCCAGCGTTTCCTTGCCCTGACTGAACTCCCGATGGATGGGCGGCACGATTTCATTGAGCCGCCGGATGTAGTGGGCACGATAGTGGATCACCTGAGCGCCGTAGCGGCACATCTGGACGGAGAAATCATCCAGTGTTTCCAGCATGGAGGGACACTCGTCCAGCCGCCGCAGAATGGCCGCCTTCTGGCTTCTGGCCTCCTGATAGCGGTTCAGCGCATCGGCGTACCGAGGGCGCAGTTGGGTGATGGTGTCATCCAAAAACCGGCGGCGATCCTCCGCTCCGGCCCGAATCAGGTAAAGATCCTCCGGCCGGAAGGTGACCACATTCAGGTAGTCGGCCAGCTCGCTCTGCTTCTGGATCCGCACCCCGTTCACATGGATGCTCCGGCGGCGGCGATTGGACAGCTGCATCTCCATGGTGAAGCTGCGGCCACGGGCATCCACCTCTCCGGTGAGAAAGGCGTCATCCACGCCGAACAGGATCAGCTCCCGTTCCGTCAGACACCGGGGCGAGTGGGCGGTGGCCAGATACTCGATGGCCTCCAGCAGGTTGGTCTTGCCCTGGGCATTGTCACCGCAGATGATGTTCATGCCCGGGTGGAACTGAGCGTGACCGTGGGGGTAATTCCGGAAATATTCTAATGTCAGCTCCCGGACCCGCATTATTCGATGGTGACAGTGGTGTCATCGATGGTGACGCTGTCGCCGCTGCGCAGCTTCTTGCCACGCATGGTGCAGGTTTCTCCGTTGACCTTCACTTCGCCGTCCTGAATACGGGCCTTGGCCACGCCGCCGGTCTCGCAGAGACCCTCGAACTTCAGCAGGTCCTGCAGGCGGATAAACTCGGTGTGAATCTGAGTGGTATAAGTTTTCATAGTGTCGCTCCTTGTTTGACGAGGTTTACAATCATTACAAATTGTATAATTCTATATAATTGTGTTTACTGGCCAGCACGCAGGCGAACGGGCAGAACCATATACAGGAAGTTATCTTTGCCATCGGCAGGGGTGATGATGCAGGGGGAAATGGGGCTGTTCATGCAGAGCTTGACGGTGTCTGCGGGGGCAGACTTCAAAGCATCCAGCATATACTTATTATTAAAGCCGATTTCCAGACCCATGCCGTCACCGGCGATGGGGCACTGGTCGCTGGCATCACCCAAAGCGGTGTTGACCCGAACCTTCATCACATCGCTTTCGAACAGGCAGCGGATGGGACTCTTCTGCTTTTCGGTGATGATCAGGCTGACACGCTCGATGGTGGACTGAAGGGCACGCTTGTCGCTGACCACCACAATTTTGTACTCGGAAGGGATGGCCTGACGGTAGTTGAGGAACTCTCCGTCCAGACGGCGGGCCACCAGCATGGTGTCGCCGGCCTTGAACATCACGTGACGGGTGCCCACCACGATGGTGGCGGTGTCTTCGCTCTCGCCGCAGATCTTCTCGACTTCACTCAGCGCAGCGGCCGGAACCACGAAGGAGAAGTTAGGCTTGCCGGTGATTTTGTCGACATTTTCCTTCCGGAGAGCCAGTCGGAAACCGTCCACACTGACCACAGTCAGGGTTTTGTCTTCGGTGACTTCAAAAAGAGAACCGGTGTGAATGGGGCGAGATTCGTTGGTGGAGACCGCAAACAGGGTCTGCGTGATCATGCTGCGAAGCACATTGCGCTTGAGTTCCACGGTGTGGTCGTATTCCACCAGAGGAAGCTCCGGAAAATCCTCCGGATCGCCGCCCATAATATTGAATTCACTCATACCACACTTAATATTGACCATAAATCCGTCGGTGGACAGGGTCACCACATCGTCGGGCAGACGGCGGATGATGTCACCGAACAGGTGGGCGCTGAGGACCAGCGTACCTTCTTCCGTCACATCGGCAGGCACGGTGGTGCGGATGCCGGTAGACAGGTTGTAACCGGTGAGCCGAAGCTCATCGGTGGCATTCACCAGAATGCCCTCCAAAGCGGTGATGGAGCTCTTGGGGCTGACCGCTCTGGAGGAAATGGAGATAGCGCTTTGCAGCAGCGCCTTTTCACAGGAAAATTTCATGGAAGGACCTCCGATCTAAGAAATCTTCTTCTCGCAAGAAGAAAAGAGTAGAAAATTTTAGGAGCAGTAGTAGAGGGGCACAACTTTTGGGGATAAAGAGAAAAAAGGCTGAAAAACCAAGGGAAAGTTATCCACAGGGGGTGGGGGCGGTTTTCCGAAGTTATCCACAGCCTCTCCAAAACAAAATGCAAGTTCTCTTGCAAGAGTTATCCACAGCAAAAGTTTTCCTTGGGATACTGTGGATAGTAGGTGTGGAAACTGTGGGAAAACTGGGGAGAAAAAGCCGCCCAAAAACCACTGAAATTACACCAAATGGTGAGGAGAAGCGTCACGAATCCCGCACCAAAGGGAGGGCTGTTTTTCGCCTTGCTGAAGGGCAGATTCTTTTTTGCCGTTCGCCCGCCGGAGCGGCGCGCTCAGACCTCGGGCATAGACATCAAAACCCACCGTCCGGCAGATTCATTATAATGAATGGAGGAAACCACCGCTCTCCCGCTGTCATGCTGAGGGAGCAAAGCGAGCCGAAGCATCTTTTTCCTGCAATCACGGACTGTGAAGGACAAGATTCTTCGCTTGCGCTCAGAATGACACGGTGAACAGAGGCTGTCGCAGAGCTGGTAGCCTCGCTGACGCTGGAAATGACCGACAAAAATCGGACAACTGCTGCTCACCCGCTGTCATGCTGAGGGAGCAAAGCGAGCCGAAGCATCTTTTTCCTGCCGTTCACGGACTGCAAAAGACAAGATTCTTCGCTTCGCTCAGAATGACCGTCGATGGCCAGCGGACAAGCCGTTTTTATGCCCGACCGTCGGCAGAGCCGAACGGTTTTTCTCTCAAACGCCCAAAGCCAAACTGGCGCCCCTATAAGCACTTCGCCGCTGGAAAGTGGCAGAGTACTTGCAATCCAGACCAAATCCCATGGGGAAGGCCTCTTTTTTTGCCGGAAAACCTGCGTTTTACCGACAAATGGGCCGATTACCCCCTGGAATTGACGTTGGACTTGATATCACGAATGTTTTCCGCCGTTTCACGGTCGGTTTTGATCAGACCCTCCACCTTTTCAATGGAGTGCAAAACGGTGGTGTGGTCACGGCCAAAGATACGGCCGATTTCCGGCAGGGACAGTTGCGTGATGCTTCGGATGATGTACATGGCCACCTGACGGGCGGTTGCAATCTCCTTGGTACGGGAAGCGGACATGATGTCGCTGACCTCAATGCCGTAGCACTTACTGGTCTCCTCGATGATGGAATCGGGCGAGGGCATAAAGCTGTCCTTGTCCCGCAGCAGCTCATGGAGGGCACGCATCAGGGTGTCGGTGTCCATTTCCGCATTTTCAAGTTCCTTCATGGCCAGCATTTTCTTCACCACGCCCTCGATCTGACGGACGTTTGCGGTGATGTTCTTTGCAATGGCCTCAAACACGGCGTCGGGCAGCTCCAGATTGATCTGCACTGCCTTTTCCCGGACGATGGCCAGACGGGTTTCGTAGTCCGGGGACTGGATGTCGGACATCAGGCCCCACTCGAAGCGGCTCTTCAGACGTTCCTCCAAGCGCACCATGTCAGAGGGCGGACGGTCAGATGTCAGAACAATCTGGTGACCGGACTCGTACAGGTTGTTGAAGGTGTTAAAGAACTCGATCTGAGTGGATTCCTTGCCGGCGATGAACTGGATATCGTCCACCAGCAGCATATCTTTGTTGCGGTACTTGGCTCGGAGCTGTTCCGTGGTCTTTTCACGGATGGACTGCACCACCTCGTTGGTGAACTGCTCACCGGTGACGATGACGATGCGGTACTCCGGATGTGCCAGACGGACGGCATTGTAAATGGCGTAGAGCAAGTGAGTCTTGCCCAAGCCGGGCTCGCCGTAGAGGAACAGCGGGTTGTAGCCGGTGCCGGGGGCGTCGGAAACGGCCCGGGCGGCATTGTAGGCAAAGCGGTTGGAAGCACCGACCACGAACTTATCGAAGGTGTACTGATCCTTGATGGAAGGAGATAAGGGCTCCATCTTATCGTCAATGGTGGCACGTTCCGCCGGACTGATGATCTCCACCCGAATCTTCTCGGCGAACAGCTCATAGAAAGCGCCCTCCAAAGTGGGAAGATAACGGGAGGTGATGATGTCCCGCTTGAAATCAGTGGGACAGCAGAGGACGAAACGATCTTTTTCCAACACCACCGGCTCGATGTCACGGAACCAGGTGGAGATGGCGGTGGGAGTCATTTCGTTCTCCAATAAAACCAGGATGTTTTTCCAAATTTCAACGGCAGAATTCATAAAACGCCTCTCTTCGTGCAAAAGAGTTTTAAGTGCATAGGGATACAGGGGCAATAATACCCCAATCTAACGGCTACATTTTAACATAAAACGAAAAGAGGCACAACTGTCTAATGTATATAGGAATGCAAAAAAAGGAAGAAAAATGAACAAAAATTTGTCGATAGGACAAAAGAATACAAATTCGGGCGAAAAACAAAAGGGGTACGGGGGGTATCGGGGGCGATTTCGGGCCTGCCAGCGGCGATTTGAGGGCTTTTTGGTTTTTCGGAACGTTTGTGTTTCGTCTGTCATCCCGGCTTTCGTCCACGCTGTCATTCGGAACGAAGTGAAGGGGCTGACCGCCAGACTCGGTGTTATTCTGAGCGGAGCGAAGAATCTTTCCTGCGATGACAGGCAGACTCGCTGTCATTCTGAGCGTCAGCGAAGAATCTTCTCGTTCGGAGCGGACAGGGCAAAGCAAAGATGCTTCGACTCACTGTGTTCGCTCAGCATGACATGGTGGGTGGGTCATTCCGGCTTACGTTTACCCTGTCATTCTGAGCG
>SAMEA104404100__coassemble_2421_pt1 | contig 14168 bp, 14 predicted proteins | sample SAMEA104404100__metabat2_low_PE_082 | metagenome-assembled genome bin SAMEA104404100 (sample SAMEA104404100) | Balaenoptera acutorostrata
AAAAGCACCCCGATCAATCATTTTTATCGAGGTGCTTGATTACTTTCATGCCTGTTACGGTGCATCTGGGAACAGATGGCGGTAATAATCCTCGCCAATCAGGTGCTTGGCAAAGGTGTAGCGGTCGGACACAATCTGATTGACCTGCTGCACATAGTCCTCGCTCACCTGCACACCGGGGTTCGGCGTAAAGGTGCGGGTAGATGCCTCGTAGGTGCCGGCATTGCTGACCCAGCTGTTGCCAAAGCCGGAGTCGGCAAACACAGCCAAGTGCATATCGGTGCCGTACTGACCCACCGCCACATCCGGCGCCAGCAGATCTCGTCCGGACAACAGGCGGGAATCGTACTCCAAACCAAAGAGGTTAGACAGCGTAGGGACGATATCCACCGCACAACCCGGTGTTTCCACCATGATCGGTTCCTCAATGCAGCCGCTCCACAGAATGAGGGTATTTTCATAGCGAGAGGTCAGCTTGGGACTGTCGTTGCGTCCGGTCAGCTCGTTATAGTAGTCCACCTCACCCTCGCTCATGGCGTAGGGATAATGGTCACCGGTGAGGACGATCACCGTATCATCGGCAATTTCCGCCTTTTCCAGTGCTTCCACGGTGTATTTCAACGCATATTCCAGTTCCAAATTGCAAGCCTTATAGGCACGGACCGGTTCACTGCCGGAAACACCCGCCACAGCGGCTTCGTTTTTCTCTGCCATGTCGTTGGATGAGAAGTTATAGTTGCAGTGGCCGGACACCGTCATGTAATAATTATGGAACTTTTTGCCCTCATTGACATAGCCCTGAATGCTCTCATCCAGCGTAGCCTGCATCATTTCCAAATCAGAGGTGGGCCAGAGGTCGGGATGGGGCAGTTCCAAGCCGTTGCCGATGCCGATGTAATTGTAGCCCAGATTCGGATGGGTTTTATCACGCCCGTAGTAGTTGTATGTATTGTTGTGATAGGCCTTCACATCATACCCCAAGTCCGCAAACTGCCAGCCCAGTGCAAAGGGCATGGCTTTGTTCGCACTGGCAGAGAAGGAGGTCTTACCGTTGACCCACGTGGGGATAATGCCGGTCATCACGGCAAATTCACCGCCGGTGGTGGACTGCGTCCAGTCCGGCTGATAGAAATTGGGGAATACAAAGCCGTTGTTTGCCAAATGATACAGCGTGGGGGTCAATTCCTCATCAATGGCAGGTGTGGAGAAGGACTCCGCCGTAAAGAGAATCAGGTTTTTCCCCTCAAACATCCCAGTATAGGCATTCTCCTTGGTGGGCGTCTGAGTGGAGAAATACTGATCCATACTCTTGAGCCGTCCGGAGCTTTGTGCCATCAATCCGGCAAAGTCAATATCCATCACATGATCGCCGTAGACCACCGGCTCTTCCGGCTGCTCCGGCTTGTCCAAGCCGTCCGGTTCCTGCTCCTCCGGCTGTTCAACCTCTCCCGAATTGGAACTGGCGGGCGGAACAACTGGCTCAAAGGTCAGCTGCTCTTCCGGCAATCCGAACAGGGCGTACTGGCCTTCCAGTCGGAGGGAGGTAATCAGTCCGAACCGAGGCACCGCACTGTTGGCATTGTAATCCCAAGTGTAGTAACTCACATCGCCGCCGAATTTGCACAAAATTAGCGTGACACACTGAAACACGACCAGCAGCAGCACCTGAACCGCCGGAACGGCCACTTTCAGCGGGCGTTTGGGCAGCAGATGCTTGCGGAAAATCACAAAGAGGATCAGCGGCAGCAAGGCCAACGGGAAAAACCACAGATTTCTCAAGATAACTGCCAGTGCGGAGTCCATAAAGTCTCCCGCTACCTGACCGCTCATGCCCAGCATAAAACTCAGCTGGAAGTAGGTACCAAAGAAGGCACGACAGCAACGCTCAGCGATAAACACTACGCCAAGGAGCAGCAGCACGGTACCAGCCAAAAACCGACTAATCCCCTTTTTCGGGATCACTGTCCCAAGCAGCCAGACCAACATTCCCACAGCCGCTCCTGCCATGACCGCACGCAGCAGGCCGATGGAGAAAAACTCCGTTTTGCTGTCACTCAGCCGCAGCAGCACCTCCAAAAACGGGATGCACAGTCCAAAAAACAATCCGGACACCCATTGGGAACCTTTTGGTTCTTTTTTCGGCTCAGCAACCGCCACCCGGCTGCCTTCTTCCAATTTTTTCCCACCTTCGACACGTTTTCCCTCATTCTGACGCATTTCGACCCTGTCCCCCTTTGACAACTGTCCGTGAATCGGTTAACATACCATTGGAGCAAATCAGTCTTCGGAATACTTCGTGTATGCGAATTTCAGTTATGTGATTCCGAATTTTGTCAAATCCTTTGTATTTGACTCCACTTTATCACATGATCTGTTGAAACTCAAGGCATTCATTGTCCTTCATTCAACTGAATTTTCTGATCAAAATTGGTTTGATTCTCTGGAAAGGAGCTTTTTACCCTATGGACCCTGTACTCTCTGCTGTCTGTCAGCTGTTCACCAAGCTTTGCAATATTGCTCACCCCTCCGGCGGAGAAGCCGCTATCGTGGCCTTTCTCACCAAAACCCTCGCCGATCTGGGACTGACCCCTCAGCTGGATGAAGCCCGTAACCTGCGCTGCATTCTGCCTGCCACCCCCGGCATGGAGGATGCTCCCGGCATCATTTTGCAGGCTCACACCGATATGGTCTGTGTGGCTGCTCCCGGTTCCGGATGGAACACCCAGCGTGACCCTGTCACCGTGGTCAATGACGGCGAATATCTCCGCTCCGACGGACGAAGCACGCTGGGCGCTGACAACGGCATCGGCGTGGCTGTGATGCTCTATCTGGCCCATCGCACCGACCTGCCCCATGGCAAGGTCCAGCTCCTGTTCACCGCCTGCGAAGAGCGGGGTCTGGTGGGTGCGGCTGCTCTGGACCCGGAGTGGCTGGATGGCTTCCGCTACTATATCAATCTGGACGCCTTCCGCAACGATGCAGCCATTTTCGCCTCTGCCGGCGGTCTGCGTCAGAGCTGGGTCCACTCCATTCAGCGCACCACTACCATTCGTCCTTATGCCTTCACCGTGACGCTGTCCGGCCTGATTGGCGGTCACTCCGGTTCCGACATTCACCGTGGCCGCGGCAATGCCATCTCTCTGCTGGCCCGCGTCCTGTCCAACTGGGACGAGGCCATCTCCAGCTTTACCGGCGGCAGCAGCTACAATGCCATCCCCACCTTTGCTCAAGCTGTGATATGTACAACCGATCTGGACAAATTCGACCAATATATTCAGCACACGGAACAGGAACTGAAGGACTTCTTCGGCGATCATGAGCCGGAGCTGTCCCTCACCGCTGTTCCCTGCGCGCCTCCCTCTCTCTGCTGGATGAAGGACACCCGAGAAGAGGTGCTGTCCTTCCTGACCGCCCTTCCTCAGGGCGCACTGGCTTGGCACACCGACTGTCCCACCACTGTGGCAAAGTCCGGCAACCCCGCTGTTCTCTCCGAAGTGGGCAATATGCTGGAGGTGCGCCACTTCGCCCGCTGTGCCACCACCGCATACATGGACGAGATTGCCACCGCCACGGCCGATGCCGCAAAGAAATTCCACTTTACGGAAAATCAGGTCAGCCGATACACCCCTTGGGACGGCCGTCGGGACGACCCCTTCCTCCGTCAGGTGCAGCAGTGCTATCACGATCTCACCGGAAAGGACATGGAATCCGTAGCGGTCCATGTGGGTCTGGAATGTTCCAGAATCATGGAAAAGGCTCCCCAGCTCTCCGGTGTGTCCCTGGGTGCTGACATTACGGACGCCCATGCCGTCAGCGAGCGTGTGACGCTGGAATCCATCTCTCACCTGACTCAGCTCATCATTAACCTGATTTCCAACCCTGTAAAGGAGGAAGAAGCATGAAATTCATCTCTTGGAATGTCAACGGCCTGCGGGCCTGCCTGAAAAAGGACTTTGAGGCATCCTTTGCCGCACTGAACGCCGACTTCTTCTGCCTGCAGGAAACCAAGCTGCAGGAGGGTCAGGTGGATCTGCCTTTGGAGGGCTATCACCAGTACTGGAACTATGCGGAAAAGAAGGGTTACTCCGGCACCGCCATTTTCTGCCGTCAGGAGCCGCTCAGTGTGCGCTACGGCATGGAAAACAAGCCGGAACACAACACCGAAGGTCGCCTGATTACACTGGAATTTGAGCAGTTCTATCTGGTCTGCTGCTACACCCCCAACTCTCAGGACGGACTCAAGCGCATTGAGTACCGCCAGCAGTGGGAGGCGGATCTCCGGGACCATCTGATGGAACTGGACAAAACCAAGCCCGTGGTCTACTGCGGCGACCTGAATGTGGCAAAGGAAGAAATCGACCTGAAAAATCCCAAGTCCAACCGTGGCAACGCCGGTTTCTCCGATCAGGAGCGGGACTGCATGCGCACCCTGCTGTCCAGCGGCTTTACCGACTCCTTCCGCCACCTCTATCCGGACCTGACCGGCGCTTACTCTTGGTGGAGCTACCGCTTCAACGCCCGTGCCAACAACGCCGGATGGCGTATCGACTACTTCATCGTGTCCGACCGTCTGATCCCTCACATCACCGGCGCCGCCATCCATCCGGAAATCATGGGCAGCGATCACTGCCCTGTGGAACTGGAACTGGAATTTTAAGTTTCCACACCAGTCCGGCAACTGCCAGCGATAAAGCTGCAAGACACCAAAAGATACTGCCGCTGCCCAAGTGCCGATACAGCACTCCAAAGAGCCAGCCGAACAAGGCTCGGCCTACGGTGGACACTGCGGTAGACAGCAGCACTGCCGCTCCGTACTGATTTTGCGGCACAATGGCCTGCAAAAAGGTCAGCACCAGCACTGTCGAGGCGCACATACTCAGTCCATAGAGCAGGGATGCTCCCAGAAAGAACATCGGACTGGGCGCAAGGGCATAAAGCACACAGCGCAGTGCCAAGGCAAGGGTGGTCACAAGGAAGGACATGCGAAAACCCCATTTGGGCAGCCATTTCTGACTGAACAGCGGCAGCAGCACCAATTCCGGCCCCACGCACAAGAGCGTATTCCACCCCAAAATACCCTCGGATGCCCCCATGGTCATCACCAAGTGGGTCCCCAAAAAGGGCTGCAACACGCTGACACCCACTGTACTCAGCGCCCCCATCAATAGGGCAAACCACATAAGCGGAACATTCCACAGGCTCAGCATAGAACCTTCGGGTTTTTGCTGGGCCTGTTTTGTTTTTACCGTTGGGAAGCCCACAGCGCAGAGCAATGCCAAGCCGATCAGTCCGGCATAGACGGGAAACAGCACCTTCTCCAAGCCCCACCACTCGGCCAGCAGTCCCATGGCGCCGCCGCCCAGCAAAAAGCCCAGAGAACCGGCACTTCGGGTGGAACCGTAGCCGCTGCCCCGAAGCAGCATAGCGCTGCGGTCTGCCATGGAAACGCACAGGCTTCGGGCGCACTCCCACGCTGCGCCCCAGAGAATTGCACCAAGTAGGGCGTCCTGTACCCCCAGTCCCCAGCTGGCTCCGATCAGCAGCAGCAAGCCGCCGGACAGCAGCCATTTCGCCTTGCCGCTTTCATCTGCCAAGTGTCCCAAAAAAGGCAAGATAAACGCCGGGGCCAGTGCGGTCGCCGCATGGTACCAGCCCAGCTGACTCCCGTCAAAGCCCAAGCCCTCCTCCAAATAGACATTGAGGAAGGACGCTGCACAGCCTTGGGCGGCAAAGTAGAAGAGATAGTATCCACTGAGCAGGAAATTATTCTTTTTCATGGTTCTCATCGCCTTTCCAGCTCAAATTGTGCTGTTTATCAAACCGGGCAGGATGCAAAAAAGCGCTCTTTCGCATGCTCTATCTGCCACTCGTCCGCCGCTTCGATTTTGCTCCACCCCCGCTCCTGTGCTGCCAAGAGCAGTTCCGTCTGGGTGTTGTGGCTGCGTGCCAAGGCTTTTAACATTTCATTACGCAGGGAAAGATGGATACAATCCGAAGAAAAGGCATCGTAGTTCCCTGTCAGTTTCTTTTCCATGGTGCGAATATCCGCAAGTCGCTGTTGATCGGTCATTCTTCCTTCTCCTTTATGCCAAAAACTGCAAAAGCGTCCGATAATTGATTTTATGCTGCTGGGCACAGCTGCGAAACTGGCAGCGCAACTGCTGATCTGTGGTGACATCTGCCGCATCCCGACATTTGCACACCAACAGCTGTTCCAGTTCCAGCTGACTCTCCAAGGCTGCCAGCTCCTTTGCGGTCAATGATTGCATGCTTGTGGTCCTCCTTTTCCGTTTCTTTCCATATCTTGTCCACAACCACCTGTGGTCATACCCGCAAAAAGCGCAAAAAGACCGGTTCGAAAGCGTGGCTTTCGAACCGGTCTTTGTTTTTTCGATTACAGCAGCTGCACATCTGCTTCACGGCAGCGCTCCAAGGTTTCCTTGTCCCAGATGGAGGACTGGACTTCGCCGATATGGGCCTTGCCCAGCATCAGCATGCACAGGCGGCTCTGTCCGATGCCGCCGCCCACCGTATAGGGCAGGTAGCCCTTCAGCAGCATATGGTGGAAAGGCAGCTCACGGCGGTCATCACAGCCGGACTTGGTCAGCTGTTCATCCAGGGACTCAGGGCTGACACGGATGCCCATGCTGCTCACTTCCATGGCGCAGCCCAGCACCTCATCCCAGAAGAACAGGTCGCCGTTCAGCTTCCAGTCATCATAGTCCGGGGCGCGGTGGTCATGGGGCTTGCCGCTGCGCAGATCGTCCCCGATGTTTCTCAGGAACACGGTGTGATGCTCCGCCACAATGCGGTTTTCCCGCTCCTTGGGCGTCAGGTCCGGATAGAGATCCTCCAACTCCTGCGTGGTGATGAAGGTCACATCCCGGCACAGTTCGGTTTCGATCTGGGGATACTGCCATTTCAACTCATCCAGCGTGCCGCAGATGGCGGTGACGATGCGCCGCACCGTGTCTTCCAGATAATCGACGGTCCGCTCCTCGGGCAGCATGACCTTTTCCCAGTCCCACTGGTCCACATAGATGGAGTGGAGATTGTCCAGATCCTCGTCACGGCGGATGGCGTTCATGTCAGTGACCAGACCACGGCCGGGCTGGAAATCGTAGGTGTGCAGGGCAAGGCGCTTCCACTTGGCCAGAGAGTGGACGATTTCTGCATCGCCGCCCACACAGGGCACATCAAAGCGCACCGGACGCTCCACGCCGCTCAGGTTGTCGTTGATACCCATATTGGGGTCCACCACCAGAGGTGCGCTGACACGCACCAGATGCAGTGCGGCACACAGCTTTTTCAGAAAAATGTGCTTAATGCGCTCGATGGCTCTCTGCGTATCATAAATCGACAGGTCAGAATGATAATATTCGGGAATGACAGTCATGGGACGGCCTCCATTCAACACAATAATGTAATGAAGTACATCTTAACACACTTGCCCCATACAAGCAAGGGCATTGGAAAATCAGAAACCAAATTCATCCATTTTATAAATTTTTAGTTAAGTTCTTTCTCTGCCAGTCCTTCCCTGTGTATTTTTTAGTTCCATGCTGTTATAATGGAGTCACAAAATGGAAAGGAGGACGCAATATGCCTCATTACTATGCCCACCGTGTGTTCGGCAATCTGGTTTGGAACGCCTTTCCTGACTCGATCCGACAGCAGGTGGATGGACAAGAAGCAGGGTTCCAGTTGGGACTCTATGGCCCGGACCCGCTCTTCTTCTACTCTCTCAATCAACGAAACCCCTTTGTTGTCACCGGACACGCTCAGCACAATGCGCCTCCGGGATCTGTACTGGAACGCTATCGGGGTCTGCTCTCTCAGCCCCAGATGGCCGGATATGCCTTGGGCTGGCTCAGCCACTATCTGCTGGATGCAGTGTGCCACCCCACCGTATTGGCCAACTGCCGTGGCTCTGTGACGCACGCCACCTTGGAGCTGGCACTGGATCGGCGGCTCATTCGTCAGTATCCTCTGCCCAAAGAGCCTCACTATGACTTGGATTGTCTGAATGCCGCCGCAGTCAGCTGCCCCAACCTGACCGGCCCGGGATTTGGACGGGCACTGAAAAACTTTTACTACTTCTCTCACACCTCTGCCACCCTTGGCCACTACGGCGGTCGGGCAGATGTGACCTCTCTGCTGGAGGTGCGGCTCCGCTCCTCGGTGGACAGCTGTGTCCATTTCTCCCAGCTGCTGCTGGATGCGCTGAATGGGGACACTTCCCTCTCCTTCCTTCCGGAACTGGACTTTCAGGGAAAACGGGTTGCAAAGCCCCTGCCGATATGATACAGTATTTCTGTTAACCAAGGGAGGTTTTGGCTATGTTTTGTCGTTATTGCGGTGTAAAAATCCCAGAGGATTCCCGCTTTTGTCCCCAATGTGGAAAAAATCTGGCGGTAACGGATACTCCGAACGCCCAGGAAGTGCCGGAAGTGACGGAAAGCACCTCTGCTTCTCACGAAACCAAGGTCTTTACCTTCCCGCCCAAAACCACCTTCGATCAGGCATCTCTGCCCGTGGTCCAGTGGCTGAAGGAACATGCGGTGGATCTTGCGGATATGCGCTGCAAAGCAGACGCCATTCTGCTGGCTGGCACGATGGTGCCCATTCTGGAACGGCTGGAACTGGACTATGTGGAGAGCGAGGATTCCCGCCCCTATCAGCTGGGTGTGATGATCGACAGCCGCAACGATTTCGGTCTGTCCCGCAAAAAGAGCGGCACTGCGCTGAACAAGCAGTTTGAGCAATGGCACAAGGAACATCTGGAATACCAAGTGGACTGCAAGGTCGATCAGCCCCTTTCTCTGGGCTGGTGCAGTGGCAGTCTCACCCTGTTCTGCTATCGCTGACGAAGGTTACCCCCGCACATTTTATATTTACGGAGGTTCTCAATGAACGAAAAAATTTACCGGACCATTCACAAAATCTGCGATATCATCGAACTGATCATCGCCGTGCTGGTGATTGTCGGCTTGGTCTTCTCCCTGATTTACTACATTCCGCATGGTGTGGAGCTGCTCTTCTCCTCCCATGACACCACCGACTTCCTGCTCTTCATGGAAGATATGTTCAATCTGGTGGTCGGCATCGAGTTTATCAAGATGCTCTGCAAGCCTAGCGCCGGCAATGTGATCGAGGTGTTGGTCTTCCTGGTTGCCCGTCACATGATTATCGGCAGCAACTCTGCACTGGACATTTTCCTTTCCGTCCTCAGTGTGGCTCTGCTGTATATCATCCGCTACGGTCTGCGGGTGCTGAAAAGCCGCAACATCCCGGAAGACAAGGACGATATGCTGGGCGATCTCTAACAAAACAACAGCAAAAGGCAGCAGGATTTTCCCTGCTGCCTTTTTTCTTATGCAGATTCGTACTTCCTTGCGTACCGATAGGAGTAAATCACAGGAATCACACCAGCTGCCAACAGTCCAACAATCGTCACCGGCAGGATGATTTTCGTGGGCATGGGTGCTGTGATCAGAATGGCAATGCCGGCCACAATCCACAGCTTGCTGGCAAAACGATGGGTTTTGTTCCAGTTTTCGTCGCTGTTCAGCGTCCAAGGCACTTTGATGCCCAAGGTGCTGTTGCGGCGGATTTTTGGCATATAGTTACCGAACACCACAAACAGCAGTCCGAAAATCAGGGCGTTGATTTGTTCCTGAGGGATGGGATGATTCATCGCCAAGGTATACATGAGTCCGTTGATCGCCAGCGAAACCACCGGTACGATCCAGAACACCAGACCCAGCACCTTCTTGTTTTGCCGTTCATTGCCCGGATCGTGCAGAGTCAGAAACAGACCCAGCCAATGCACCAGCAGCACCACCAGCGGCAATACAAAGACGCCTATCCACTTCAAGGCATAGCCGTCGGGGTTTCCGGCACCATCCCAATGAATGGGCATCCACTCCGGCAGACCATTCCAGAAAAGGACGCCCATCAGCATGGGCAGCAATAGCACCAGAGAACTCAAAATTGCATACCAACGGTATTCATACAGCTTATTCCAACGGTTTTTCATCTTGATCTCCTCCTGTCAGCGTTGTGATCCACAACATAATTTCCTCCAAAACAGAGGCATTCAGGTCATAATAGATGTACTTGCCCTCGCGCTCATCCCGAATGAGATCCGCTTCCTTCAGCACCGACAAATGCCGGGAAATCGACGCCGCCGTCACCGGAAAACGGTCGGCAATCTCTCCGGCGGACATCCGCCCTTGCTTCAACAGATTGAGAATCTCTCTTCGGATGGGATCCGCCAGCGCCTTCAAGGTCGCCTGCATCGCCATATTGTTTCCTCCTTTAACATTTAACCTAAATGTTAATTATAATATAGCATACCCCTCTTCGGCTGTCAATATACAAAAACCCCCAGAGTCACTTCATCAAAAGTGACTCTGGGGGTTTTATTAGTCCCAACAATTATGATCCTTTTACAGAAATTTTTGTATGCTTAAGACTGCAAATCCGTATTGGAGTGCGGGAGATGGGGCTGAATCAACATCTGCTGTTTTTTGAACTCTCTAGGAGAGACTCCTACTTCTTTTTTGAATGCTTTGCTAAACGCTTGGAGCGACTCGTAATTGAGCATATTTGCAATCTCAGAAAGATTCCATCGACCGTCCAAAATTAGTTCTCTACTCTTATCAATTTTAGCCTGTAAAATATAATGCTGTAATGTTGTTCCTGTTTTTTCCTTAAAGGCATGGGAAATGTAGCTATAGCTAAAATGCATTTCGTCAGCAAGTGAACGAATATCTGGCAAGGAAAAAATATGTTCCTCAATATATTTAATTATCCCATAGACTGTGGTTCCAACAATTTTCGGATTCAATGTAACATCGGTTGAAATCTCCTGCGTTTGATCTTTAGCAAAGGTACGATCAGTAAGAATCAAAACATTTTCCAAGCAATTTGCTATATACTCATACGAATATGGTAATTCCTGATTGAATTCAATCAGCATATTATTGAGCAAACCACCTACATCATAGCAATCAATGGCACTTTGATTCTCACCAAGTTTCTGCAAACGCTTCTGCATCGCATCAATACAACCAGAATCAGCTCCCGAAGCTAAATCAAATCCTAAATATAAAAAGCGAAATTTGTTGTTCAATGCCGTGACTGTATGAACTCCATGTTTCGGCGTGAGAATAATGTCATTTTTATTCACAGCAATCTTCTTATCATTGAGCGAAAAATAACCCGAACCAGAGAGTATAACACTCAGCTCATAGCACCACTGCTCATGTACATCATCCACACCCTGCTCATAACGCACTTCTCCGATTTGGTATAGTAAAATGTTCTTATAACAAACAGGCATGTTATGATCCGATTCAGCATTGAATCGAAAAATATGACCAGCTGTCGATTTATCTAACATCCGTTCTATCTCCATTTCATCAGTAATAGCTATCCTTTATCTCGTATTATATACGAAATAGGTGATAAGTAAAATAGAATTCACTTTTCATTTAGTCTTTTTATATGTATTCACTATGCACAATAAGAATCCATTTTCTCTCGTCATTATAATGATAAATATACGAAATAGAAAAATACAATCCACTGTAACAGCAGATTAGGACAAGTATTTTGTATAATTATTTGTTAATATTTGATGTGTAAGAAACATAGTGCTAGCTGTTCATAGAAATCAGCACGAGAGGAACTGGTGCATATTGAAGAATAAAATACTGTATTTGCCCTTAGATGAGCGTCCCTGCAATTGGCTTCTACCACAGAACATCGTAGCTGGTTGCGTATCAACGGAACTAATTACGCCGCCGGTTCAGCTTCTGGGCGAAAAAAAGCGTCCTGCAGACACCCAAAAGCTTTGGGACTTTGTTAATCAGAAAATCAAAGACTGCGACTGTGCAGTTATGTCAGCAGAAATGCTGTTTTTTGGTGGTTTACTTCCTTCCAGATTGCACCATGACCCAGAATCTTCTATTCATGAAAAAATCGGGCGGTTACGAAGTTTGAAGCAGGCACATCCGGAGATACCGATTTATCTGTTTGAACTGATTATGCGCACTCCACGCTATAACAGCAGTGATGAAGAACCGGACTATTACGAAACTTACGGTGCGCGCATTTTTAAGCGTACATACTTAAAAGACAAGCTCTCTCGGTGTCATTTGAGCCCAGAAGAACAGAATCTCTTAGATACTTTGGAGCATCAAATTCCGGTTGAATATATTCAAGATTATGAACAGCGCCGCAAGTTAAACCGATCAGTTTTGGAAGAAGTTTTACACTTAGTTCAGGATGGCACAGTTGAATTGCTTTATATCCCACAAGATGATTCTTGCGAATTCGGATATACAGCCATTGACCAGTCCTATATTCTGCAAGCAATCACTCGCTTGAAGATACAGGATCGTGTATACCTTCATCCTGGTGCAGACGAGGCCGGTGCAGAGTTGCTCTCAAGAGCTTATCTGAATCTTTCCGGGAAAACACCCCATGTATATGTAACTTACAGCAGCACATTGGGGGCTCAAATCATCCCTCTATATGAAGATCGCATTTTAGAAGCCAGCATACAGCAACATATTCTGGCCAGTGGCTGTATTCAGTGTGACACACCTGATGATGCAGATTTTATTTTAGCTGTAAATACACCTGGAAAAATAATGCAAGAAAGTTCTGAACAGCAAAATTCCGATATTACTTATCAGTCCTTCCGTTGTCTGCGTGCCTATGTTCAGCAACTAGCACTGTATATCGATCAAGGAAAGCGAGTCGCTGTGGCAGACTGTGCTTATGCAAACGGCGGTGAACTTGCTTTCATTCAGGAACTGGACCGAATCGGCATTTTAGACCGTTTGGTTTCTTATAAGGGTTGGAACACCGCCTGTAACACAATAGGAACTTCTTTGGCGCAGGCCATTTTTGCACTTGATAATCCAGATCCAAAGCAAATTCGAAGAAATTTAGCCTATCATCTGCTAGACGATGCTTTCTATCAAAGTCTTGCGCGAGGTCAGTTGCAAATTGTAGTAGAATCCGCCGGTTTAAGTTATTTCGACTTGCAAAACAATTCTGAAACATACGCCCATATGTGTAAGACACTGTTAAAACAAACATGGAGCAAAGTGATTCGGACCGGATTTTCAGATATTGACATGGATGCATTTCAAGTCTATTTCCCATGGAATCGTTTGTTTGAAATTGGAATTCTCTGGACAAACAATTCAAACGGATTGATTGGAGGTATGCCCTCAAATACAGAAAACGAATGACCCGCTACAGTCGCAAACATGAAAGGAGTTATAGAAATGAGCGGAATTTTCAACATTCAAGTCATCTTAATTCTCTTAACATTTGGCATTTTCATCGCACTGATGATTACGAAAAAACTTCCTACTATTTTGGCACTTCCGTTGCTTGGTGTTCTGATTGCAGCCATCGCCGGCGTCCCCTTTGCTCATGCTGCAGAGCCTGACGGACAAACCATCATGAACTTTGTGATTGGTCAAGGCTCTGCCCGTCTTGCCTCTACAATGATTGCCATCATCTTTGGTGGTATGTTTGCCAAAGTGATTCAGAAGCAGGGCATTTCTGATGCCATCATTCGCAAAGCTGCTGAATTAGCTGGCGACAAGCCTTATGCTATCGCATTTGTACTGACCGCTGCCACTACACTGGTATTCTCCGCAATTAGCGGCGCAGGTCCCGTGATTATGGTTTCCGCAATCGCGATCCCCCTGATGCTCTCTACCGGCATCCAGCCTGTAGTTGCTGCCAGCCTGGTACTGTTCGGCATCAGCACTGGCGGCCTGTTCAATGTAGCCAACTACCAGTTCTATGTGGACACCATCGGCATGGATCTCAGCATCATTAAGAGCACCTCTGTGGTTCTCGGTCTGGCAAGCGTAGTTGCAATTGTCGCTTACGTTCTGATCCATGTCCGCAAAGGTGCCAGCAAGAGTTTCTGGGCAAAACCCGTTGCTGCTCCCACTAAGGACGTCGGTGTTTTGGCTTTGCTCGCTCCGCTGGTTCCCATTCTGCTGGTATTCCTGTTCCATTGTACTGCTGAGGTCAGCCTGCTCGTCGCTGTCCTTTACACTGTACTGGTCACCAAGCCCCGTGAGATCATCCATATCTGTTCTTCTGCTCTTGTTGAGGGCATTCAGGAT
>SAMEA104404100__coassemble_2498_pt1 | contig 13780 bp, 11 predicted proteins | sample SAMEA104404100__metabat2_low_PE_082 | metagenome-assembled genome bin SAMEA104404100 (sample SAMEA104404100) | Balaenoptera acutorostrata
GTGTCAGCCGCTTCAACAAGAAGTTCGGTCTGGACAAGTAATTCAGCTAAGAAACACCGCATCGGATTCGATGCGGTGTTTTTGCATAAACTGGGCTAGAAAGCATTTTGGGAGGTTTGCATGATGTTAACTAAAATCGACCCTAAGTCCCTTGTGATGAACCCCTTTGAAACCATTGGCAAGCAGTGGATGCTGGTGACGGCCGGAATGCCGGAGCATTGCAATACCATGACGGCCAGTTGGGGCGGAGTGGGTATCCTGTGGAATCGCCCGGTGGCTGCGGCCTTTATCCGTCCTCAGCGCTATACCAAGCAGTTTGTGGACGAACAGGACTACTTCACCCTGAGCTTTCTTCCGGAATCTGAGCGGGAGAAAATGACCTATTGCGGTCGTGTCAGCGGACGGGATGAGGATAAAATCGCTCACTGCGGTTTTACGGTCAAGGCTGCTGAATGTGGTGCGCCCTATTTTGGCGAGGCAGAGCTGGTGCTGGTGTGCCGCAAGCTGTATCGCCAGACTTTGACGAAAGAATCCTTCGTGGTACCTGAGATCTGCGAGCAGAGTTATGCTCAGGGCGACTACCACGATATGTATATTGCGGAGATCGTGGAGGCTTATCGCATCCTTTGATGATCTCCCGGAGGGTTTCCTATGGCTGAGAACATGATGGAAGAAAAAGTGAATCGCGCGGTTCTGGTGGGCTTGAACAGCCCCAGACTGTCCCCGATGGACAATACCACCGAATCCAGCATCGAAGAACTGGCTGCACTGCTGGAAACCGCCGGCGGCGAGAGTCTTGGCGTTGTGGTGCAGAATAAGGACTGTCCCGACCCTGCCACCTTTATCGGTGACGGCAAGGTGGACGAGGTGCGTGATCTGGTGGTGGCGACCGAAGCAGATATGGTCATTTTTGATAATGACCTGTCCCCCAGTCAGGTCCGAGTGCTGACCGAGCGTATCGGCGTGCAGGTCATGGACCGTTCGGCACTGATTCTGGACATTTTTGCCCAGCGTGCCCGCACCAGAGAGGGCAGATTGCAGGTGGAGCTGGCACAGTATAAATACCTGCTGCCCCGACTGACCGGTATGTGGAAGCACCTGACTCGTCAGAACGCATCTGGCGGTAAATCTCCCATCGGCACCCGTGGTCCCGGTGAAACTCAGCTGGAGTCCGACCGCCGCCATATCCGCCGTAAGCTGCAGAAGCTGGAAGAGGAATTGGCTGAGGTACGCCGGATCCGTGGTGTGCAGCGTGAGCGCCGCATCAAGAACGAAGTGCCTGTGGTGGCCATCGTGGGCTATACCAATGCAGGTAAGTCCACCTTGCTGAACCACCTGACCGGCGCAGAGATTCCTGCCAATAACCGGCTCTTTGATACGCTGGATACCACCACCCGTATGCTGGAAATCACCGATACCTGTACCGTGCTGATTTCCGATACCGTCGGATTTATCCGCAAGCTGCCCCATCATCTGGTGGAGGCCTTTAAGGCCACGCTGGAAGAGCTGCAGTACGCCGATTTGTTGCTCCATGTCATCGACGCATCCAATCCGGAGTGGAGAGAGCAGGCAGAGGTGGTGGATCGTCTGATTCGAGAGTTAGGCGCACAGGAAACGCCCCGTCTGGAGGTCTTTAATAAGTCTGACCTCTATGTGGGTGATATCCGTCCTCACGGTGAAGATATCGTGTCCATCTCTGCCGAGACCGGCGAAGGCATCCCTGAGCTGCTGCAGAAGATCGCAGATCGTCTGGACAGCGGCGCCAAGCTTGTGACGCTGCACCTGCCCTACGCTCAGGGCGGTATTCTGGATACGCTGTACCGGGAAGCCAAGGTGGAGCAGGTGGAGTACGCCGAAACCATCGAGGTGACCGCAGTTCTGACGCCGAAGCTGTTGGGTCAGCTTCGGGCATGGGTGTTCCCGCCGCTGCCGGAAGAGAAAGAGGATTGGGAGTAATGACAGAGTATTTCATCCCAACCGGCGACTCTGAAACGGAGTATGTGGAGAAACGCTCCCGATTTATCGGCCATGTGAAGATGGTGGAAACGGAAGAGGAAGCCCGGGCCTTTATTGAGTCCATGAAAAAGCGTTACTACGACGCCCGCCATAACTGCTGGTGCTATATCATCAAGGAAGGCGGAGCGGTCCGCTATTCCGATGACGGTGAGCCTCAGGGTACGGCAGGCCAGCCAATGCTGGGTGTCTTTGAAAAGGAAGGCATCACCAATGTGGTCTGCGTGGTCACACGCTATTTCGGCGGCATCCTGTTGGGTGCCGGCGGTCTGGTGCGGGCCTATACCAAGTCTGCCAAAGATGCACTGGATGCAGCCGGTGTCAGTGTGGTGCGTCGGTGGGTGAAACTGCTGGTGCCTTGCTCCTATAAAAGCTATGAGCGCATCCGCAATGAAACGGAAAAGTTCGGAGCGGTTATTCAGGATACAGAGTACGGAGCAGATATCCTGCTGACGGTGCTGGTGCCGGAAGCGGACGGTGAACGGTACTCCGCCATGCTGGTGGACCTGACTGCCGGTGAGGTGGAGCCGATTGTTGACGGCGAGGAGTTCCAGCCGGTCCAAATCCGCTGAAAATGTTGAAAAAGAGGGCGTTTTCGCCCTCTTTTTTTGTTGTCGAAACAGCATGCAAATGGTATAATCATAAGGTATATTATTTTTTTGTGAGGGAGAATCCGATATGGAAAAGAAAAAAGGCGGTGCAATCGCATTGCTCCCGATCGGAGTGTTCTTGGTCCTGTACTTGGGTCTCGGCATTGTGTTTGAATATGTCGTAAAGATCGAGATGGGCTTTTATAACATTCCTATCGTTGTGGCATTTTTGGCTGCAATCCTTGTGGCCTGTTTGCAAAACCGCAGTGTGAAATTCAATGACAAGATTAAACTGATGGCAAATGGCGTGGGTGACCCCACCATTTTGACCATGATCCTCATTTTCCTCGTGGCCGGCATCTTTGTCGGTGTCGTGGGACGCAGCAGCGCAGAGAGTGTGGCATACTTCATGCTCTCTATCCTGCCCGCTCGTCTTGCAGTGGCAGTCCTGTTTGTGGTGTCCTGCTTTGTTTCCACTGCAATGGGCACCTCCTGCGGTACGATTGCTCTGATCGTGCCCATCGGCATCGCCGTGTCTGAGGCTTCTGGCTTCAGTATGCCTCTGTGCATCGGCTCCGTCATGGGCGGTGCCATGTTCGGCGATAACCTGTCCTTTATCTCCGATACCACCATCGCCGCCTGCAATACGCAGGGCTGCGCCATGCGTGATAAGTTCAAGGCCAACTTCTGGATCGCATTTCCCGCCGCAGTTGCAGCACTGATCGTGATTCTGGTGCTGAGCATGAATGTGGAGATCAACGGTCAGATCAACCAGGAGTATTCTCTGATCCAGCTGATTCCTTATCTGCTGGTTCTGGTGGGCGGCATTGCCGGCATCAATGTGTTTGTGGTGTTGATGATCGGCATTGTGTCCGGCTCTGTCATTATGCTTGCCACCGGCTCTGTCACTCCTATTGATCTGCTGAAGAACATGGGTACCGGCGCTTCCGGCATGTATGAAACCATCATGGTGGCCATTCTGGTGGCTGCTCTGTGTGGTCTGATTCGTGCATACGGTGGATTTGACGCACTGCTGGCCGGCATTAAGAAACTCTTCAAGGGCAATAAGGGCGGTCAGCTGGGTATGGGCCTGCTGGTGGGTGCAATGGATATTGCCACTGCCAACAACACCGTGGCCATCGTTATGGCTGGACCTATCGCCAAGGAAATGAGCCAGGAGTACAATATCTCCGCAAAGAAGGCTGCATCCATTCTGGATATCTACGGCTGTGTGGTGCAGGGCATGCTGCCCTATGGCGCACAGATGCTGTACGCACTGAGTGCAGCTGTGGTTATGGGACATACCATCACCGCTTTTGAGGTGATTCCTTATATGTTCTATCCCTTCTGCCTGTTTGTCAGCATGCTGATCTTCACCTTCCTGGTGCCTGAGAAGCGCAAGTAAGTAAAGAAACCAAACGAGCGGTGCCGAGCTTCGGCACCGCTCGTTTTTGATGGGAAACAAAAAAACTCCGATGTGAAATCACATCGGAGTTTTTGTTTGCTTGTGAGTTGAATCAGCCCAGCAGAGCGGTGATCATCTTGCAGGTGTCAGACAGATACTCTCTGGGGAACTCCTCCAGCTTGCCCTCGTCGCAGGCGGCAGCCAGCTCGGGGTCGATGGGGAGCTGAGCCAGCAGAGAAATGCCGTTCTGTGCGGCGACCTCAGCGCTGTGGCTGGGACCGAACACATCCAGCTTCTTGCCGCAGTCGGGGCAGGTGAGATAGCTGAAGTTCTCCACCAGACCCAGCACGGGAATGTTCATCATCTTGGCCATCTTGACCGCCTTGGTGACGATCATGCCCACCAGATCCTGAGGAGAGGTGACCATAACGATGCCGTCCACAGGCAGGCTCTCGAACACAGTGAGAGCCACATCGCCGGTTCCGGGAGGCATATCCACAAACAGATAGTCGATTTCGCCCCAGCACACATCCGTCCAGAACTGCTTGACCACGCCGCCAATGATGGGGCCACGCCAAACCACAGGGTCAGTTTCGTTTTCCGTCAGCAAATTCAGGCTCATGATGGTGATGCCGGTGTTGCTGATGGCGGGCATGATGCCCATTTCGCTGCCCATAGCACGCTCGTGGATGCCGAAGGCCTTGGGGATGGAGGGACCGGTGATGTCAGCATCCATGATGCCGACACGGTAGCCCATGCGAGCCATAGTCACAGCCAGCTGGCTGGTCACCATGCTCTTGCCAACACCGCCCTTGCCGCTGACCACGCCGATGACATGGTGAATGACAGAGTGGGGATTGCAGGGCTCGTGCAGGTCCTTGGGGCCGCAGTTGTGACCGCAGGTAGAGCAGTCATGGGTGCAGCCTTCTTCGCCTTCGCAGCCGGAGCAGCCCTGGTTTTCGATTTCTTCGCTCATTTTTTAATTCTCCTTTGCAGGTTGGTTAACATAATTAGTAAGAGTAGCTTCCGCCGCCGATAAACTCTCGCAGGAGAGAGTCGGGATGGACCAACTCAGAGTCAATATCCTCCAGTTCGTCAAAGGCACGGATCATTTCTAGCAGTTCCTGACGGCGGGGGTTCTCCTGAGGAACTGCCTCGAAGAGCGGCTTTGCAAACTGTTTCATGACGGAAACCTCGTAGGGGAGTGAGGAGTCCAGCTTGATCTTGGCTCGATTTTTGAAGGGGGATATGTACAGCTTTTCGCCGCGGCGCACATTGCTCCACATGGCCAGTGTGTACAGGACATCGCTGCCACGGAAGTTCAGGTCGCGCACGGCTCGGCGAACCAGACGCATCCAAGTGCCCTTGAACACCAGACGGGAGTCGTCCATGATGTTGCTGCGGGCAGAGATGTAAATGGTGGAGGCATCCGGATGCTTTCCGGCAATCTCATCGTTCAGTGCGTGAATGCCTTCAAAAACGGCAACTTCGTTTTCCTTCAGCTGCAGCGGGGTGCATCTGCTGGTGTCACGCATCTGACGGCAGAAATCGTAGTGAGGAATCCGGATTTCCTTGTGCTGTGACAGGGCGTCAAAATGCTCGTTGAGCAAATCCATGTCCATGCACAGAGGGGATTCAAAATCATAGGTTCCCTCCGGTGTGCGGGGCGTTGCTTCCGGGGAAACGGTCTGGAAATAGTTGTCCATAGCGATGGCCTGGGTGATGATGCCACGCTTTTCCAGTGCCTGATCGATCTTCATCGCCGTGGTCGTTTTGCCGCTGCCGGAAGGGCCGCTGAGCAGTACCAACGGGCTGTTGGGCAGGTTTTGGATGATTTTTTCGGCCGCTGCGTCAATCTTGCGCTGATATTCGGCGTCACATTCCTCTAAAAATCCCTTTGGGTCAGAGCGGATGGCGTCGTTGATTCGCTTGAGTTCATAGGCCATGATGATTGCTCCTTTCAAGCAGGCTGCGCTGGAAGGGGACCAGCTGTTCCTTTTCCTTACAGAGCGTGTCGATGCGTTCGATGTACTGCTGCGGATACTTGGGGTTAGCAATGCGGAGGATTTTGCCGGTGTCGGGGTCGGTGAGCTTGGTAGAGCCGCCTGCACCCAGAGCCAGAATGGAATGAAGCTCCTCCATGATACAGATGTTATACAGACCTTCTGTGCCGGGTTTGCACCAGCCGATGTTCTCCAGTGCGCCGGACATATATTTCTGACGGTAGAGGTAGTAGGGATACTGTCCGCTGCTGCGCAGGGTGTCCCAAGCGTAGTCCAGCATGGCGGAGGTCTCCTCGCCGGTGGGCAGACCCTGACGCTCCATCATCAGCCGTGCGCCCTTCTTCAAGGCCAGCGTGTGGACGGTGATATTTTCCGGGTCCAGACCTAGCACGGCGTCCAGCGTGTAACGGAAGCCTTCGACGGTGTCCTTGGGCAGTCCGGCAATCAGATCCATGTTGATGACCGGAATCCCGCTCTTGCGCACAATGTCATAGGCGGTGAAAATGTCTTTGGCGGAATGACTGCGGCCCATGGCCTGCAATACATCATCCCGCATACTCTGAGGATTGACGCTGGCACGATCCACGCCCAAATCGTAAAGCACCTTCATCTTGTCTTCGGTGATGGTGTCCGGACGGCCGGCCTCTACGGTGAATTCCGCCAGACGGCTCAGATCCAGTTTTTTGCGCAGGTGGGTGATGAGATGCTCCAGCTGTTTTGCGCTGAGGGTGGTCGGAGTGCCGCCGCCGATGTAGATGGTGCGGACTTTAGCGCCTGCCTGAGGCAGCAGCTCCGCCACAGCGTCAATTTCCTTGTCGAGGGATTCCAGATAGGGGTCCACCAGCTTGAGTGCACGCTTCACATCAGCGGAAACAAAGCTGCAGTAGACACAGCGGGTGGGACAGAAGGGGATGCCCAGATAGAGGGAAATATCGTTTGCTGCCAGCTTTTCTTCTGCGGCAAGACTTGCCTTGGCAGCGTCCATGGCAAGGGCGGTGCGGGTAGGAGAAACGAAAAACTCATTCTGGAAAATGCGAATGGCTTCCTTCTCGCTGGCACCTTCCTTGATGGCCTTGCTGGCCAGCTTTGCGGGGCGGATGCCGGTCAGTGCGCCCCAAGGGAGCGTTTCTCCGGTGCAGGCCACAGCGGCCTTGTAGAAAGACTGCTTCAGGATGCGCTGAATCATCCGATTCCGGGTGAGATCGTCCACAAAGGTGTCGGTCTTGGCACGGGAGATGCCAACACCTTCCTGACCATCCCAGATCACCTTGGTGTAAGCGGTGGTCCAGGTTTTGCTCTGGCGGAGAGAAGAGGTGGCGCGGCGAGTCTGTCCCTCGTCCGTGTATTCCGGAAGCTGACCCGGAAAGACCACCATCATCATCTGCTCCACAGCGTATTTATATTCATGATTGATTAGTTTCAGAAACATGGTTGCCTCCCATGAGGGGATTTCTCAAAATAAAATTAGAGGTGGCGGAAGTAGGGGTTCGTTCTCCGCTCCTGTTCCAGTGTGGTGGACTGCATATGGCCGGGATAGACAATGTAATCGCCGTCCAGCGCTTCCAGCCGCTTGAGGGAATTCTGCATATCCACCGTGCTGCCGTTTTCAAAGTCTGTGCGCCCACAGGAGCCGGCGAACAGCGTGTCGCCGGTAAAGAGGGCATCGTTGACACGCAGCACCACGCCGCCAGGGGTGTGACCGGGGGTGCGCAGGACATCAATGTGAAGATTGCCCAGCGTTACCGTGTCACCTTCGTCGTAGAAGGAAACGGAGTCCACCTCGCCCATGGGGTAGTGGAACTGACCGCCGGTGACGGCAAGAGGATAGTCTACCTCAGTGATGCGCACCGGCAGGCCGGGATATGCCTTCAACAGAGCCGGAACCCCCAGCACGTGATCAAAGTGTCCGTGGGTGAGCAGAATCATCTTGGGCTGGAGTGACAGCTCCTCAATGCGCTGCAGAATACGCTCCGCTTCTCCGCCGGGATCAATGATAGCGGCGGCATTTTCGGCGGTTTCATCCCACAGAAGGTAACAGTTGGTGCCGATCATACCGACAGCCATAGATTCTACATTCATTGGACAACCTCGATTCATTTCTTCTTGGGCATCAGCTGCTCGGTGTCAAACAGCAGCGTAATCGGCCCGTCGTTGCAGGATTCCACCTGCATTTCTGCGCCGAATTCGCCGTGTTCCACATGGAAGCCGTGGGCTTCACATTCTGCCATAAACTTCTCGTAAAGAGGGATGGCAATGTCCGGCCGTGCCGCACCGGTAAAGCCGGGACGGCGGGAGCGCAGGTCGGCGAAGAGGGTAAACTGGCTGACAACCAGAATTTCTCCGCCCACAGTGGCCAGATTCAGATTCATCTTGCCGTTTTCGTCGTCAAAAACACGGCAGCCGCAAACTTTGTCTGCCAGCTTGATTGCCTCAGCCTCGGTGTCCTCCGGAGCAATGCCCAGCAGCACCAAAAAACCGCTGTCGATTTTGCCATTCAAATGCCCGTCAATGGTAACGCTGGCATGGCGCACCCGGGTAACAACTGCTCGCATAGGAATAAATCTCCTTTGTTTGCTGATTTTCAAAGCCTTGGTGTCCGGTGTTCCGGAATCAGGAACACCGGAGAAACCATGGCTGATCGTGTGATTTCAATGTCGATCAGAACTCACGCCCCAATGGCGTTCTCTGATGGACGACGCTTAACCCTTGGAGCGGCAGACGGTCATCACGCCACTGATGCCGTTGAGCTTGCGCATGACGGCGTTGACTTCTGCCTGAGAGCGCACCTGCAAAGCGGTGGTGATTACAGCGAAGCCGTCAGGCGTACTGCGGGCAGACACATTGACCACACGAACCTGAGCGCCTGCCAAAGCGGCAGCCACATCCAGCAGCAGGTTGGCACGGTCTTTTGCGGTGACATCCAAGCTGGTTTCGTAGGACTCTGCGCTGGTGTCGCCCCAAGAAACCTTGATCCAGCGACCGGCTTCTTCCGGCTTGCGTCGGGACATGACAGCGTTGGGGCAGTCCTGACGATGCACCGAGATTCCGTAGCCACGGGTGATGAAGCCCACAATGGGGTCACCGGGCACAGGAGAACAGCACTTGGCGAACTTGACCAAGAAGTTGTCCATGCCTTCCACAATGATGCCGTTCTTGGAATGGGTCGTCTTAGGCGTGATGGCGGGAGGAGCATCGGTGCCTGCGGGCACATGCAGATGATCTCCGGACTCCAGCAGTTCCATCTGGGCGGCAGAATCCTTGACCTGCTTGTTCAGACGAATCATTTCGTCCTTGATTCGCAGGACGGACTTTGCAGCCGTGGTGCCGCCGTAACCGATGGCGGCGTAAAGGTCATCCAGAGAACCGAACTTGACCTTTTTCAGCAGCTGGGGCAGCACATCAGGGCTGGAGATCTGTGCAACAGTCAAGCCGTTCCGCTTCAGCTCAGATTCAAAGGCAGCCCGACCGGTGGCGACGTTTTCGTCACGGCGCTCCTTCTTGAACCACTGACGGATCTTGTTGCGGGCTTCGTTGCTGGCGCAGAGATTAGTCCAGTCACGGCTGGGGCCCTTGGAAGAGTTAGAGGTGATGATTTCCACAATGTCGCCGTTGTGCAGCTGAGTGTCATAGGGGACAATGCGGTGATTCACTTTCGCACCCACCATGCGGTTGCCGACGGCGGAGTGGATGGAGTAAGCAAAGTCGATGGGCGTAGCGCCGGCAGGCAGATTGACCACATCGCCCTGAGGGGTGAACACAAAGACCTCGTCGGCGAACAGGTCCACCTTCAAGGATTTGACGAATTCCTCGGCATCGGTGTCCTGCTGGCTCTCCAACAGCTTTCGCACCCATTCGTAGGTGGCTTCGCTGTTGATTTTCTGGTTTGCCATGCCGGACTTGTATTTCCAGTGTGCGGCGATACCGTATTCAGCCACCTGGTGCATCTCCCAAGTACGAATCTGCACTTCGAAGGGGATACCCTCTTTGCCAATCAGCGTGGTGTGGAGGGACTGATACATGTTGGGTTTGGGGGTGGAAATATAGTCCTTGAAACGGTCAGGGACCAGATTGAACATATCGTGGACTTGGCCCAGCACATTGTAACAGTCCACAATGTCATCCACGATGACACGGAAGGCGTACAGGTCAAAAATCTCGTAGAGAGTTTTGTGCTGCGTGTACATCTTGCGATAGATGGAGTAGATGTGCTTGATACGGCCATAAATGGTGCAGTGAATGCCTTCCTGATCCATGCGCTTTTGCAGCTTGGACTGAATGGAGGACATAAACTCCTGATGGACGGCAAAACGGGCGTCCAGCTGGTTTTTGATATCGTTGTAGCCCACCGGATCCAGATACTTCAGAGAAAGGTCTTCCAGCTCCCACTTCATGCGCTGCATACCAAGGCGGTGTGCCAAGGGAGCGTAGATTTCCATGGTTTCCAGTGCCTTTTCCCGCTGTTTCTTGGGGGTCTGGTACTGCATGGTGCGCATATTGTGCATACGGTCGCAGATCTTGACCAGAACAACACGGATGTCCTTGGACATGGCCAGCAGCATTTTGCGCAGATTCTCCATCTGCTTTTCTTCACGGCTGGTGTAATGCACACGGGTCAGCTTGGTGACGCCCTCCACCAGATCGGCAACCGTGTCGCCAAATCGCTGGACCACATCGGCGTGAGTCACACCGGTGTCCTCAATGGTGTCGTGGAGCAGAGCGGCCATCACGCTGTCCTGATCCAGTTCCAGATCGGCAGTCAGCTGAGCCACAGCCAGCGGATGGGTGATATAGGGGCTTCCGTCCTTGCGCAGTTGGTTGGAGTGGGCCTTGTCCGCAAATGTGAAGGCATCAAACAGCAGCTGCTTATCCAAAGCAGGATAGTAGGACTCTACTTTCTTTTCCAGTGCGGTATATTGTTCCAGAATAGGATCCATAAAGATCATCTCCAGTATTGAACAAAGTAAAAACTTATGATTCCAGCATCTTGTGCAGGGCAATCATAATGGGGGATTGCTCCAGATTCACCTTGCCGTCAATCTGACGGATGGTGATGTGGAGCTGATTGGACTGCTCCGTAAAGTGGACCAGACCACATTCCTGAAAGACTTCCAGGCAGACCATGGTGCGGGCAAATGCCTCCCGTCCGCCGGTAGAGCGGGCGATGTTTCGGGACAGTCTGGCAGGGGTTTCACGGTAGCGGTCACCTGCGGCGTGAGCTAAGAGGTAACGCCACACGGCAACAAAATCTCTCCGCTCCGGCAGGAGAATGTCCAGATCGTGGTGGGAGAGGAAGTCACCCTGTTTCCAGCGCTGATAGAGCATCCGATCGATCTGTGCATGGGAAGGAGAGGGCTTCACATCGGTCAGCAGCAGCTGGACGGAGCGAGTGCCTCTGAACTGATTGATCTGGGGATAAAAGGCCAGATCAGCCCGTGCGCCTGCCTGCAATCCGGTATCTTCCGGCGTGTAGGAGAACAAAATGGCGTCAAAGGGCATATCTCCGGCAACCACTCGGAGTCTGGTGTGACGGCCCTTGCCCACGGGGTTGATGGACAGGACGGAAACACCGTTGAGTACAAAGACAGGCTGGGCGTTGCCGGTGCCGTAAGGCTCCAACAGCTGCAAGTCGGTCACATTATCAAGCGTCAGCAGGCTGGCGTCGTCCAAAACGGCATCCACCTGCAAAGAGGAAGAAATGTGCTGAGTTGCCTGCCACTGAGCGGCAATCTGCTGCATTTTCTGACGGAAAGGAAGGATCTGTTCCTCGGGAATGGTGAAACCGGCGGCAAGTTCGTGGCCGCCAAAGCCGTCCAGCAGGTCGGCACATTGTTCCAGTGCGTGGAACAGGTTGAAGTCACCATAGGAACGGCAGGAGCCCTTGCCGTGATTTTCCTCATCCAGACAGATCATGAAGGAAGGCACACCGAACCGCTCACTCAGGCGAGAGGCCACAATGCCCACCACGCCCTGATGCCAGCTGTGGTCAGCCAGCACAATGGCGTGTTCTGCCAGTTCCGGATGGGCTTCCAGCAGTTCCAGACACTGAGTGAAGATGTTCTGCTCGATGAGCTGACGCTCCCGGTTCAGGTCGCAGAGCGTCTGGGCCAGAACAGCACCCTGCTGAGGGTCGTTGGTGAGCAGCAGTTCTGCGGCAACCAGCGGACAGCCCATGCGTCCGGCGGCATTCAGTCTGGGTGCCAGGGTAAAGCCGATGGAAGTGGAGGTGATGGTCTTGCCCTCCAAGCCACACTCCCGAATCAGCATCTGCAATCCGGGACGGCGGGACTGCTCCGAAGTGGCCAGACCCAGCGTCACAATGGCACGGTTTTCGTCCGTAATGGACATCACGTCAGCCACAGTTCCGATGGCGGCCAGATCCACGTAGTTGTTGAGAACGGTATCCCGATACTGCTCCGGTGTCAGCGCCAGAACCAGTTTCAGTGCCACACCCACACCGGCAAGGTGCTTGAAGGGGTAGGGGCAGTCGGGGCGGTGGGGGTTAACCACAGCCGCAGCGTTGGGGATTTCCTCCTTGCACTCATGGTGGTCAGTGATGATCACATCCATACCGATGCCCTTGGCAAACTGGACTTCTTTCTGGTTGGTGATGCCGCAGTCCACGCTGATCAGCAGACGAGCCCCCTTCAGACGCAGACGGGTGATGGCGTCCGTGTTGAGGGAATAGCCCTCAGAAAGGCGGTCCGGAATGTAGGGGATGACATTTGCCCCACGGGATTTCAGATAAGAAGATAACAGGCAGGTAGAGGTGATGCCGTCCACATCGTAGTCGCCGTAGACAGCAATGGTTTCGCCGGACTCCAGAGCAGTTTCGATGCGCTGCACGGCCTTGTCCATGTCCTTGAGGAGCATGGGATCGTGGAGCAGATCGGGACTGGATTCCAGAAAGGAATTGGCTTCTGCCGGAGAGTGAGCCCCGCGTCCGCACAGGGCAATGGCAGTCAGCGGAGAGATGCCGGACTGCCTTAAAGCGGCCTCTCCCGCATAATCTCTGGATGCGGACAACCAATGTTCGAATTTCATAAAAATAACCTCGAGCGCCGTTGCAAGAAAACGGCATTATGTAAGAATATATTAAAAATATTATAGCAAAAAAGGACGAAAATTACAAGCGCACGGGTTGGAAACTTTGTCTTTCACTGGAGCGGAATCTGTGGTAAAATAGTGCCTCGCACGAGTTGTGCAAGGACAGAGCAGAAATGAGCGAAAAATCGCCGATCCAACGGTTCAAATGCCGTTTGCGGGCAGAAAAGACAGCAAAACGGAAGAAAAATCGGTCCGAACCGCTGTTTTTCATTGTAGCCTTCGCTCAGAGCGGCCATCGCCGCTGGTTTCTGCTGTCCGACGGCAGAACAGGCCTTTGATTTTGCCTGTGGAGTCCCCGTTGTGCGGACGCTTGCCGTAAGCTGTCAAAGGGAGAGGAACCGCGCTCTTTGCAGCGAACATAGCCCGAAAAGGAGAATGAAGATCATGGAACAGATCGCACAGGTTCTGGCGCAGGAACTGGGTCAGAGCCTTACTCATGTGGAGAATGTGATCGCCCTTATTGATGAGGGTAACACCATCCCGTTTATTGCCCGTTATCGAAAAGAGCAGCACGGCGCCATGGATGATTCCACGCTGCGCACCCTCTCTGACCGCCTGACTTATCTGCGTAATTTGCAGCAGCGCAAGGAAGACGTCAAGAAGTCCATTGCCGGTCAGGGCAAGCTGACCGAGGAGTTGGCAGCTGCCATCGATCAGGCAAAAAT
>SAMEA104404100__coassemble_2713_pt1 | contig 12896 bp, 14 predicted proteins | sample SAMEA104404100__metabat2_low_PE_082 | metagenome-assembled genome bin SAMEA104404100 (sample SAMEA104404100) | Balaenoptera acutorostrata
CTTTCCTTCTGTTCCGGAGGGTACTTATAAGCGGAAGCCCACTTGGGGAACTTTGCGGTACTGCCGAACACCTTTCGATCTTCCAGCCGGTCCAGCTTCACGCAGGCGCCGTCAATATCGAAGGTATAACGCTCCCGATTTTCGCCCATATCGTGAATACAGGCCAAAATCTCTTCTCCAGTGGTACAGACCTTTCTCGGAATCACTTTGAACTTCAAAGACTCCAGCCAGACTAGAGATTCACTGTCGGTTTCAAAAGGCTCTTTGCCTTCCATCAGCTGGATATTGAAAATCTGGACATCCAGCTTCCGCTTTGCAGCCACCTTCGGGTCCTGCTGACGGAGAGATCCAGCAGCACCGTTTCGGGGATTGGCCAACAAGGCGTCACCATTCTTCTCTCGCTCTACGTTGATTGCATGAAACACAGATTTCGGCATGAACACCTCACCGCGGACGATCAGGCGATGAGGTGCGCCCTCAAGTACCATAGGAATCGACTTAATGGTACGGAGATTCTCCGTCACATCTTCGCCGGTCTGTCCGTCACCACGCGTTGCACCACGTACAAAGGCACCGTCCTCATACTCCAGTGCAATGGACAGGCCATCCACCTTCGGTTCCACCAAGAAAGAGGCCTGCTCCACACCCGCTCCCATTCTGGACACAAACTCCAGCATTTCTTCGTCAGAAAACACATCCTGTAAGGACTCCAGCGGGACCGGATGATGCACAGACGCAAAGGAAGTCAGCGCCTCACCGCCCACACGCTGGGTGGGAGAATCCGGAGTCACGGTTTCCGGATGCTTTTTCTCCAACTCTTCCAACTCTCGCAGGCGGTGGTCATATTCATAGTCAGATACTGTGGGCGTATCCAGCACATAGTACTGGTAACTCCACTCGTTGAGCTGTCGCTTCAACTCCTCGATTCGTTTCAATTCGTCCATAGAGTTCCTCAATTCTTTTGATCTGAACGATACCGACCGGTTCGATAGGCTTCCGCCGCATCATCCACCTGCTCAAAATAGGAGTAGCTGTCCGGCACTTCGCCCATAAGCACTGTTTCCGCCAACACCAGTCTGGTCTCTTCTGTGTATTCATATACGCCACCGGGCAGCAGCAAGTGCAGCTTCGTTTCTACACGAAGAGCCACACGATGAAGCGTTTGGTTAATCCCTGTGCTGACAAACTCATTGTCAAATTCCGCAGACACATTTCCGGCAGATAAAACTACAACCGTGATGGACGGCCCTTGCCCTTGGAGCGGCAGGATTGGAATGACACTGCCCAACGGAATTTGTATCTTATGGTTCACAATGGTATTGTCAAACTGTTCCGCCACATGGGTTGCGATTTCCGTCTTGAGCTGATTGAGTTGGGTCATATCCGTCTGAAGTCCACGCATCTGGCCGTTCTCATCCCAAAACACAGTACAAATATCGCTGTACTGCATCTCTCCATCCGCCAGCAAGGATTCGACAACGCCTCCAACTTCATCCTCGATTTGGTTGGCAAGCTGATCGGTTGCCGCTGCAATGATATTGGGACGAATCGCCTCATCGCACAGACGGATGACACCTGTGCCAAGCAAAAGGCCGGCGATGATACCGACCAGTATACGAGCACTTCCCTGCTTTCTTCTGCGTTGATGTCTGCTGCGCCTCATCATCGTCCACCCCCTCCTGCATCATATGCAAGAGGGGGTTTTTACGGCACTTGTTCTTTTACTTCAGCAATTCTTCTGCGGCCAGCATGATGCCGGTCTTGCCGGACTCATAGGTCAGGCCGCCCTGCAGATAGACCGTATAAGGCTCACGCATAGGAGCGTCTGCGGACAGTTCAATGGAAGAGCCCTGAATAAATGCACCGGCTGCCATGATGACAGGATCATCATAACCGGGCATACCCCAAGGCTCAGGCGTCACATAGGAGTCCACAGGAGAGCCGCTCTGGATGCCCTTGCAGAACTTACAGACAGCCTCGGGCGTGTTCAGAGAGATCATCTGAATAATATCTGCGCGCACCTCGTCGCTCTTAGGCTGGGTTTCATAGCCCATCAGCTCCATCATCTTAGCTGCGAACACAGCGGTCTTCACGGCCTGAGCCGTGGTATGAGGGGCGAGGAACAGGCCCTGATACAGCAGACGGTTATTGCCCAGCGTGCAGCCGCACTCGCCGCCAATGCCGGGAACGGTCAGGCGCTGAGCAGCACCCTGCACCAGATCACGGCGTCCGGCAATATAGCCGCCGGTAGGAGCAATGCCGCCGCCGGGATTCTTAATCAGAGAGCCAACCACCAGATCAGCACCCACCTGAGTCGGCTCGATGGTTTCAACAAACTCGCCATAGCAGTTATCCACCAGCACAGCAGCGTTGGGATTGACTTCCTTCACACGCTTTGCGATTTCGCCGATCTCTGCCACAGTGAGGGTTGCACGGGTGGAGTAACCCTTGGAACGCTGAATCACAACTGCCTTAACTGAAGGATCCTTCACCGTTTCTACGATGTCTTCCAAATCAGGGGCATTGTCCTTCAGCGGGACTTCCTTATACTTCACGCCATAGTCCATCAGGGTCCCTCTGGCGTTGCCGGTGGTACCAATCACGCTCTGCAGGGTATCGTAAGGCGCACCCACAGCGTAAACCAGCGTGTCTCCGGGCATCACAGCGCCAAAGAGGGCGCAGGTGATGGCATGGGTGCCATTGACAAACTGGATGCGGACCAAGGCATCCTCGGCACCGAAAATCTCGGCATAAATCTTATCCAGTTCATCTCGACCCAGATCATCGTAGCCATAACCGGTGGTGCCGGCAAAATAGCTTTCGGCCACACGGTGATTCTGGAACGCTGCCAGCACCTTGCGGGTATTCTCCTCAGCAATGGAATCAATACGGGCAAACTGATCGTAAACGGCTGCCTGAGCCTCCTTGGCCAGGTTCAGCACCTTTTCAGAAAACTGCAAACTCATTCTTCTACAAACTCACTTTCTGCCAGCGCCGCAGTGAAGCGGGCACAGGCTTCAATATCACTCAAATCACACACAGCCACAGGCGCATGGCAATAACGGCAAGGAATACAGATACCGCCGGAATAAACGCCAAAACGGTTGGTCATCATGGTGCCGGCATCCGTACCGCCGCCACGGAGCACATCCTGCTGGACGGCAACACCGGCCTGCTGAGCCACCCGATTCATCCATGCCACCATATGGGGCTGGCAAATCACAGAGCGGTCCATCACCTTGACACCGGGGCCCTTGCCCAGCACAGAGGAGCAGAAATGGGTGGCACCGGGCACATCATCAGAGCCGGTCACATCCACGGCAATACCCACATCCGGATCAATGCCAAATGCAGCAGTCTTTGCGCCTCTCAGGCCAACCTCCTCCTGCGTAGTAAAGACAAAGTAGAGGTCATTCGTTGCGTCTTTGATCTGCTCCAATGCGGCAATCAGCACTGCACAGCCGGAGCGGTTGTCCAGATACTTGGAGTAGATCTTGCCGTTCTGCTGGTAGCAAGGCGCATCGTAGACAGCCATATCACCCAACTGCACCATGGTAAGTGCCTCTTCCCGATTCTTTGCTCCGATATCCACGAAGAGATCGGTGATGTTCAGATCCTTGGCATCCTCTTTCTCTTCGGACAGACCGATCACTCCACGGACACCATGTTCAAACACGACACTCTGACGCAGGATATCATTCGTGGTCAGACCGCCAATGGCACCAAAGCGCAGGAATCCATTCTCCTCCACATGGGTCACAACCAGTCCGATGGAATCCATATGAGCGGCAAACATCAGTTTCTTGCCCTCGCCCTTCTTATGGGCAATCAGATTACCCATAGTGTCCGTAGTCAGTTCGTCCACATAGGGTGCGGTCAGCTGGGCAATTTCTTCACGAACCTGCTTTTCACAGCCGGAAGGGCCAAATGCGCCGGTCAGGCGCTGCAACAAGTCAAAAAGTTCCATATCAATACTCCTCTGCCATGGCCTGCAGGAACAGGCGGGCAAGTTTCAGCATATGCTCAACATCATTTCGATCTGCGACACTGGACGGAGAATGGATATTCCGCACCGCCACAGAAAGTCCCGTTACACGCACGCCTGCACGGCTGCGCTGGATGGTTCCGGCATCCGTACCGCCGGCCACCAGATGCTTCATCTGCCAAGGGATATCGTTGGCATTGGCCAGATCCCACATTTTCTCAAACAAATCACGATCATAGATCGCACTGCCGTCCATCAAGGAAATCACAGGACCCCGTCCGGGATAGCAGACCCGCTGCCGCTCCGGCACATCAGGGAGATCGGCGGCAGTGGTGCCTTCCAGCACAACTGCGATTTTCGGTTTGACAGAAAAAGCGTAACCGAAAGCACCTCTGGTCCCAACCTCTTCCTGCACACTGAACACAAAGGTGCAATCCATCGGCAGTTCTTCCTGCAGCAGTTTGATCATCACCGCGCAGCCCACACGGTCATCAATGGCCTTTGCTTTGAACAGGCTATTGCCAAATTCCACCCAATCCGGAGAAAATACAGCCACATCTCCTCGGGACACCAGCTTTTCAGCCTCTTCCTTACTGTCCACGCCGATATCCAGATAGAGATCATCCATTTTGGGCACCTGCCGACGCTCCGCTCTCGTGGTGAGGTGAATCGGCTTAAATCCAATGACACCAGGAATCCGATTCTGTCCAATGAACACCGGCTTACCAATCAGCACACGACGGTCAATACCGCCCACACTGTCAAAGCGCAGGCATCCGTCTTCGTCGATCTGGGTAATCATCAGACCAACTTCATCCATATGCGCAGAAAGCAGCAGATCATTGCCAGAGGAAACCTTGCCATGCTTAAACACAATCAGGTTACCCATTGCATCCACACGAACACTGTCTGCATAAGGCGTTGCCTGCTCTGCGATGAAATCACGCACTTCATCTTCCCAACTGGACACGCCATTCAGCGCACACAGCTGCTTGACCAAATTCAGCATTCCGGCACCTCCTCTTCAAAGCTGCGAAGGAATGCGCACAGCAGCTGAGCCGTCTGTTCGATGTCCTTCAAATCCACCACTTCGATGGGGGTGTGCATATAGCGCTCCGGCAAAGAAATCACCTGCGTGGCGATGCCCTCCCGTGCGGTCTGGATTTCCCATCCGTTGGTTCCGGAATTGCCCGGAATGATTTCCAGCGTATAGGGAATGTTCTTCTCTTCTGCACAAGATTTGAACCGCTCCGTCATCCAGCGAGCCATATTGGGGCCGACGCCAATGGCAGGGCCGCTGCCCAGCTGGCATCCCTGCTTCTTTGACACATCTGCCTGAGTGGCGAAGGTCACATCCACAGCCACGGCGCAGTAGGGGTTCATCCGATAGGCACCAACTGCCGCTCCATCTCCGCCGGTTTCTTCCATATTGCTGCCCAAAACACAGACATCCACATTGAGATCCTCGCCTTGGAGCAGTTCTAGCGTACGCAGCAGAATGCAGAAGCAGGCTCGATCATCCATCGCCTTACCGGTCACACGATCTCCCTGCAGTCGGCAGCACTTCTGACGATACACCGCAGGCGTACCGATCGGATAAGCACGCTGAGCTTCTTCCTGCGTCATTCCCACATCGATCCGCAGGTCTTCAATTCCGATGGCCTGCTCTGCTTCCGCATCCGTCAGCACATGGGGTGGTTTGACTGCCACAACGCCAAAGCCTTCCGGCTCGGTCATCAGTCGTAACTCACGGCCGGGCAGCATACGGGGATCCACGCCGCCAATGGTACGGAACCGCAAAAAACCATCCTCGTGTCCGTCAACGCAGAAACCAATCTCATCCAAGTGTGCATCCAGCAACACCAATTTGGCATTGGGCTTTCCGCAGCGTCGGATGCCATACACATTGTTCAGCCGATCCCGGCTGACTTCGTCTGCAAGAGGCCGCAGCAGCGCTTCTGCCTCTCGCACCACATCACCGATATAGCCGGAAGGACCAGCCACATCAGCAAGGCGGCTCAACATATCATACAGTTCCACCGATAGACGCTCCTTTACTTCAGAGAACGAACGATCTCCTTGAAGAACGCTCCTCGCACCATAAAGTTCTTAAATTTATCAAATGCGGCACTGGCGGGAGAGAGAATCACCACATCCCCTGCTTCTGCCAAGGTCTGCGCCTTTCTGACTGCCTCTTCAAAGTCGTCCACATCGTAAATGGGCAGCACATTGGGATCATATCCATCAGCCTGCTCCGCAGCGGCACGGATCTTCGGTGCGGTGGCACCGGTCAGCACCATTGCCTTCACATGGGCCACCAACTCAGGACCAAGCACATCATAGGGGATGTGCTTATCGTAACCGCCGGCAATCAGAATCACCTTCTGGTTAAAAGAACGAAGGCCGGCGATGGTACGGGTGGGACTGGTACCGATGGAGTCGTTATAATAGCGCACACCGTGCAGCTCTCGCACCAGTTCAATCCGATGCTCCACACCGCCAAACTCAGCAGCAAAGCGGCGGATGGTTTCATCCTCCACCAAGCCATCCACGGCAGCGATGGCTGCCATATAGTTCTCTACATTGTGGACACCAGGCAGCAAAATGCCGTCTACCGGCAGCACCTGACGGGTCTCACCATTTTTCTTGACGCAGATCACACCGTTCTCCAGCACAACGCCCTCACTGAGTTCGTTCTGACGAGAGAACAGGGTCACATCGCCCTTGACTTCCTTCACAAAGGAATACGTCAGCTCATTGTCCCGGTTCAGAACCACTTTATCTCCCTGCTTCTGGTGCAGGAAAATGTTCTTCTTGGATGCCACATATTCCTCCATACCATGGTGCATATCCAGATGGTTGGGAGAAAGATTGGTCACCACCGCGATATCCGGACTCTTCTGCATCCGCATCAACTGGAAGGAAGACAGCTCCAGCACCACCATGTCCTCCGGCTTCATGTCGAAGGTTTCTGCCAGCAGTGGATGGCCGATATTGCCCCCCAGATGCACGGTATAACCAGCTGCTTCCAGCAGCTTTGCAATCATAGTTGTGGTGGTCGTCTTGCCATCGCTGCCGGTAACAGCGATCATCTTGCAGGGACACACATCACAGAACACTTCCATCTCAGAGGTAATCTGAGCGCCCTTCTTTTCCGCCTCAGCAAAGGCCGGAACATCCGGACGAATACCGGGAGAGCGGAAAATCAGATCTGCATCCAGATTCTCCATATAGTCAGCACCCAAGTGCAGCGTAACACCCAGTGCTTCCAGCTCCTCTGCCACATCGCCCAACGCAGCACGCTCTGCCTTATCGCAGGCGGTCACAGCAATATCATACTGGCGCAGCATCTTGATCAGCGGAATATTGCTGACACCAATGCCAAACACAGCGACTTTTTTATCTTGAATTGAATTCAAATATGCTCGGATTGTCATTTTTGCATCCTCCTATACTCTGCTTTGCATAGACATGGGTATTATAATCTTTTTTGCCTGTTTTTTCAATCCTTACACAACATTCCATTTTCACTTATTGACTTTTGTCCTCGATTTCGCTACAATATTCAGGCAAGCAGGCTGGACAGCCGCGCGCAAAGGTCCAACGACCCCGCGTGAGGAAAGTCCGGGCTCCATAGGGCAAGGATAACGGGTAACACCCGCCGAAGGCGACTTTAGGACAAGTGCAACAGAGATATACCGCCGGCATTTCGCCGGTAAGGATGGAAAGGTGAGGTAAGAGCTCACCGGTTGACTGGGAACAGCTCAACCCTGTAAACTCTATCCGGGAGCAATACCGTGGAGGAAACATTTGGTCGGCCCGGCCGTTTCCGAGGAGGTAGCTAGAGCTTGGTGGCAACATCAAGTCGAGATAGATGGCTGTCAAAACAGAACCCGGCTTATAGGCCTACTTGTACCAGAAAAGGCACCGCAGCAATGCGGTGCCTTTTGCTATATCCTAAGCAAAAACAGGAGTGATTCATCAGAATCACTCCCGTTTGTTATTCGGTGACAAAAAAGAACTTAGTTCTCGTCCTGTTCTCAGTTATGCCAGACATTCTATACTTGCTTAATTTAATAAAAAACATATTTTAATACATTGCCAGACAGCGTTTCTCTTGTCCCATCCATGTATTGAATGTCAATACTTCTTAATTCTACATCTGTGATAGTAGAATTATACCAGGCACAGTCCCAGTATCCACTACTATTGCCAGCAAGTCCTTCACCTTTTGCATATGGACCTGTCGCCTGACCTCTGAAATTAGCGTAATCTCGTATTTCACAATAAACGATATCACCAACTGCGTTATACGGAACAGCCTCAAATGAAATATACTTTATGACCTTATCAGACATATTTTTAAATCCAAAATACAAATCGACACCACCCACTGAATTGGGTCTGCTGACTTTCAATTTAGTCACTCGTATAATACTTTTTACTCTTTTTTCTGTACGCAATTCTTTTAGTTTTGCTGAAGCTGTTTCAATTACATCAGCATTTATAACCTGCCCTTGTTCATCAGATGTCAATTTGTTATAAGCGATTTTAGCAATTTCAATTTTTTCTCCGCTATCCCATGTAACTTGCCCTATCTGATCAATCAGATTGATAACATTTTGCACCTTCAAATTACTTAGTTGTGCTTCTGCCTGCTCTAAAATGTCATAATTTCCAATTCCACCTTTTACCTCATCATTAGCTTCATCATACAAGGTTCTCGCAGATACAATTACAGGCTCCTGTTCTATGGTCACTGTGCCAATCGCATCAATAGCAGTTTCAATTTCAGCCATCGCCTGCTCATTCTCTGCAATCTTTTGTTCTTCTACTAACCGATCATAAGTTGTCCTTGCTTCTTCCAGCACCTCAAGCTGCTCAAGTTGTTTATATTCCGATTCTTTCAGTTTACCGGCAGCTTCTTCGGCATCGGATATCTTATCTCCACTTTCAAGCGTAACTTCACCAATTTCCAAAATCATTGCATCTGCATTGATAGCCGCTTCACTTTTACTACAAGAACACAAAGACAAAGCCATTGCCGCAATTAGTAAAATCAATAATGTTCTTTTCATTCCGTTTCCCTTCTTTTTTAATTTTTATCTGCCCATTCCCAAAAATCTTCAAAATATTGTTTCTCTGTATCTGTCCATGACCGAGGATCTTCACTAATCCATGTTTCAAACTCTTTTCCGTCCCTTTCATAATCACTTTCCATTCCACCACCAATCAATGCAAGGACCAGAATGATGACAAAGATGATAATTCCGGTTGACCAACGAAATCCTGGCTTTTTATTATTGTCCATGTTGCATCTCTCCCTCATATAATTTGTTTTTAACAAAAATTGATACGTTTAGTATATCATTTAAAATACACAATATAAACATAATGTAGTGTATTAAAACTACACTTTATGAGATAGTATCAGTACAGGGTGATATATATGGACAACAAATTTGTAGTTCGGCCACGTAAGCCTGCCTTTGGCAAAACTTCGGTTGTGTCTGCCAGATTGCCAGATGATATGATTGAAGAACTTGATAAGGTGGCAAAGCAAACAGGGCGCACAAGAAATGAATTGATACAGATGTGCATTGATTTTGCTTTAAAAAATATTGAAATATCAGAATAATAAATCCCCCAGAAAAGCTATACGGCTAATCTGGGGGATTTTGCTGTTATTTCTTTAAGTTCATCAAGGACAATGGCCAATATCGGCATGTTCCTCGCTTTCAAAATACCATATATTCGTCTTATAGTCATCTTCCAAGAAATCATCGTTGACTTTAACATAAAAACGCCCTTTCTGCCTGAATACACAGGTAAAAAGGGCGTTTTTAACTACACAATTCAATGAAAATCAAATGTATATCATATTCCGCAACTTGTGGTTTGATACTTTTTGATTTTCGGCATATTTCGTGAAAGTTTTCTTGCTTTCGCTACTATTATTCCTGCTCCCAGTTATGCCAGACGTTCTGGACATCGTCGTCCTCTTCCAGCATCTCGATCAGGCGGGTCATGTTCTTGATATCGCCCTCATCGGTCAGCTTGATGTAGTTCTGAGGAACCATCTCGATCTGAGCGCTGACAAAGGTGTAGCCCTTCGCTTCCAGAGCGGTATTGACCTCGTTAAACACATCGGGATCGGTGTACACAGTGAACACGGAGCCCTCATTAGCCATGTCATCAGCGCCAACTTCCAGAGCATCCATCATCACGGTATCCTCGTCCAGCTCCTCGTCCTCGTTATCAATCACGATGACGCCCTTGCGGTCGAAGGACCAGGACACGCAGCCGGTAGCACCCAGATTGCCGTTGAACTTATCGAACCAATGGCGCACATTTGGAGCGGTACGGTTACGGTTATCGGTCAGAGCCTCCACAATAACAGCGACGCCGCTGGGACCATAGCCCTCATAGACCAGAGCTTCGTAGCTGTCAGTGCTTCCGGAACCCAGAGCCTTGTCGATGGTACGCTTGATGTTGTCGTTGGGCATATTGGCAGCCTTTGCCTTAGCAATGACGGTTGCCAGACGGGAGTTGTTCTTAGGATCGCCGCTGCCGCCCTGCTTAACAGCAACGATCATTTCCTTTGCGATCTTGGTAAAGGCAGCGGAACGCTTTGCGTCGGCAGCGCCTTTGGTCTTCTGAATATTATGCCACTTGGAATGTCCAGACATGGGTCATCCTCCTAAAATAAAATTACACAACATCTAAATATATAACACAATCCCGCTCCACTTGCAAGGCACTTCCCTGTTTTTTCCCGATTTTCACGGAATTTTGGTCAAAAAAAGAGAAAATCACATCACAAGAGGTCGATTTGTGTATTCAGATACGCCTCTATTTTTTGTAAGCGAAATACTTTTTCTGCCTGTTTCGGCCGCTCCGACCGGCTTGCGCCCATCAGCTGCTGCTGGGTGCGGTGCAGCAGCCACTGGAGATAGCCCCGCCGCTCATCCTGCTGCATCCAAGTATCTGCTCGTCCTGCCACTGCTTCGCCGGGTGACAGCGGCTCCATCTCGCCGCCTTCCACCACCAGCACCGGATACCAGCGGTCTCCTTCTCGCACCACTCGCTCGCTGCAAATGCGATAACCGTTCTCTGCCAGATAGGTACGAAGCACATCCTGTGTGCTTTGGGGCTGCAAAATCAGGCAACGGCCTTGTTTCGTCCACGGTGCAGCCGCCAAAATACCGACGATGGTTTCACCACCCATGCCGGCAATGGTGATGGTATCGCACTCCTCTGCAGCAATTCCGACCAAACCCTAACAAATGCGCAAATCCAGCCGGTTCGTCAAGTGAAATTCAGCCGCTGTACGGCGGGCGTGATCCAAGGGGCCTGGCCGAATATCAGCAGCCACTGCCCCACAGATGGTTCCATTCAAGATCAAAGAGACCGGCAGATAACCGTGGTCAGTACCGATATCTGCCAGCTTTGCACCGGCAGGCACCAGTGCAGCCACGGCACCAAGCCGCGGCGACAATTCTAATTTCGTCATAAAAACAAAAGAAGGCAACGGTGACCGCCGCCTTCTTTCCTCCGCTCTAATCAGTCTTTGACGTGGCGATTCAGCTCTTCCAGCAGAGCTTCGCACTCCACACCGTGCACCATGCAGGCTTCCTCGACGGTCTCACCGCGGGAGGAAGGGCAGCCCAGGCAATGCATGCCAATGGACAGGAACAGAGGTGCAGTTTCAGGAGCGATGTCCAGAATATCACCGATGATAGTATCCTTGGTAATCTTAGCCATAAAAATAGCCTCCTATCTTTGAAGTAGGATTATTATACCCAGAATCACGCTTCATTTCAAGCAAAACCGACAATTTTGCAAAATTTCGTTATAGCCGAGAAAGACACTTCCCCGCTCTCTTCTTCCGGGCAAATAAAAAAGGAGTATCCCGTAGGACACTCCCTTTTTATTTCGAGACTAAGTCGATTAGCCCTGCTCACGCATGCGAGAGAAGCACTCGCTGCAGTACACAGGACGGTCAGACTTGGGCTGGAAAGGCACGCGAGCCTCGCCGCCGCAGTTGGCGCAGGTAGCAGTAAAGTACTCACGGGGGCCGCGGGCGGCGTTCTTACGAGCGTCGCGGCAGCTCTTGCAGCGCTGGGGCTCATTCTGGAAGCCGCGCTCAGCGTAGAATTCCTGCTCACCGGCGGTGAACACGAACTCGTTACCGCATTCCTTGCACACAAGAGTCTTGTCTTCAAACATTGTTTTTACCCTCTCTTTGACGAAAATTCTGCCCGAAGGCAATGGTATATACGATCAGCCATTGCTGATGTCGCCAGATTGAATTTGCCGCGCGATCTTCTGCCGAATTCGCTGCACGGCATTGTCCACCGACTTCAGTGGACGATTGCATTTGGAGGCTATCTCAGAATAGGATAAACCACTGAGGTAGAGACGAAGGACTCTGATCTCAAGGGGAGAAAGCTGGCTATAAATCCGATTCATGCGCTCCTGCATGTCTTCCCTATGGATAAAGAGCGCCTCAGGATTACCCTGACGCTGATCGACCGAACTTCTTTCGTCACTTTCCGTGTCGTCAAAAAGAGCCGTATCGAGGGGAACATAGCTGTTGAGCGGAGTATGCTTGTCACGAGATGCTGCACGGACTGCAGACAGCAGACGGTTGCGAATACACACCTCCGCATAAGTCCGAAAACTCGCACTCCGCTGAGGATCATATTCACGAATCGCCGCCAAAAGGCCCATCATGCCCTCCTGCACCAGATCCTCGCTGTCACCGCCCATCAAAAACAAAGGACGGGAAAACCGCCGACCCAATCGGCCATTCCGGAAAACAAACGTTTCTTCGGCGTCCCGTTCCCCGGTTCGGGCCTGAGAAACAAACCCGGCACCCGAAGTTCCCTAAAAGGATGTATCCTGCTCT
>SAMEA104404100__coassemble_2717_pt1 | contig 12883 bp, 12 predicted proteins | sample SAMEA104404100__metabat2_low_PE_082 | metagenome-assembled genome bin SAMEA104404100 (sample SAMEA104404100) | Balaenoptera acutorostrata
CCTCCAGCAGAGAAACCGTCAGGAACTCGCCCTTAGACTTGGACATCTTACCATTATTGGTATTCAGGTGATGGACATGGAACCAGTAGTTGCACCACTTGTGGCCCAGATAAGCCTCGCTCTGAGCGATTTCGTTGGTGTGATGGGGGAAGGCATTGTCGATACCGCCGCAGTGGATATCCAGCTGCTCGCCCAGATACTTCATGCTGATGCAGGAGCACTCGATGTGCCAGCCGGGATAACCAACGCCCCAAGGAGAATCCCACTTCAGAGCCTGATCCTCAAACTTGGACTTGGTGAACCAGAGGACGAAGTCAGCACGGTTGCGCTTATTCTCGTCGGCTTCCACATCCTCACGGACGCCCACAGCCAGATCGTCCTCGTTGAAGTTCTGGAACACATAGTACTGATTCAGCTTGCTGGTATCAAAATAGATATTGCCGCCGGCCTGATAGGCATAGCCATCCTCCAGCAGCTTGGTGATGACCTTAATGAACTCATCAATGCAGCCGGTGGCGGGCTGAACCACATCAGGGGTCTTGATATTCAACTTGGCGCAATCATCAAAGAAAGCGTCGGTGTAGAACTTTGCAATCTCCATGACAGTCTTATGCTCGCGCTTTGCGCCCTTGAGCATCTTATCCTCACCGGTATCTGCGTCGCTGGACAGATGTCCCACATCGGTGATGTTCATAACACGGGTCACATCGTAGCCGTCATAGCGCATGTACTTCTCCAGCACATCCTCCATGATGTAGCTGCGCAGGTTGCCAATATGGGCGAAATGATAGACCGTAGGACCGCAGGTGTACATTTTCACCTTGCCGGGCTCATTGGTCACAAACTCTTCTTTGCGACGAGTCAGGGAGTTATATAATTTCATCGTTTTTCTCTCCTTCACAATGTTTCGTTTGTTTTCTTCAACTGCTCTTCCAGTTCTTCCACGCGGCTTTGCAGCTGCTCCAGATTCCGCATCACAGGGTTGATGATATCGTGAATCTGGTCCACATTGTCTGCATAGCTCACCTTACTGTTGCCGATACGGACCACCTGCGCCGGAATACCGACTGCGGTGGCATTTTCCGGCACCTCCGACAGGACCACGGAGTTGGATGCGATACGGGCGCCATTGCCTACCTTGAAGGGGCCAAGCACCTTTGCACCGCAGCCGATCATGACGCCGTTGCCGATGGTGGGATGGCGCTTGCCCTGATCCTTACCGGTACCACCCAAGGTGACTCCGTGATAGATCAGAACATCGTCGCCGATCTCTGCCGTTTCGCCGATCACGATACCCATACCGTGGTCGATGACAAAACGGCGGCCGATGGTTGCGCCGGGATGGATCTCAATGCCGGTACAGAACCGGTTCCACTGGGATTCCAGACGGGCCAAAAAGAACAGATGATGTCGATAAAAGAAATGCGCAATCCGATGCCGGATAATCGCATGGACGCCGGGATACAGCAGGAAAATCTCCAGCTTGCTCCGGGCAGCGGGATCTCGGGCCTGATAGGCGCCGAGCAGTTCCGTCAGACGATTGGCCATAAGTCCCTCCTTAAAACAGGAAACCGAGGAACATAAAAAAGATCGCCTCCTGCTTTATGCAAGAGGCGATCTGTAAATACAAAACGCGGTTCCACTCTTATTTGTCACTCAAATTGCCGATAACGGGGCCACCGGGGACATTACTCCCATGCTCCCGGGCGCACTTCACATCGCTTTGCAGAGGACGGCTTCCAGCCAGTGACCGTCCATCTCTATCCGCTTGCGGCAGATGTTACTCTTCCCGTTCAACGCATTTGATACTATAGTATACTACCATTTAGCCCCATTGGTGTCAAGAAAGAGTGTAAAAAAACTCTGTTTAATTACATATTGCTCCAGTCCAGCACATCACGGTTTTTCACCATGTACTCCACGCCGGAATAAGCGGTAGTAATCAAAATCACAGCGGAGCAGATCTGATTGACGATCATGGGCAGGCCCAGCAGCATAATGCACAGGCAGACCATGGTGCTGGCCGTCTTGACCTTACCGGACCAGCCGGCTGCGATCACACGGCCATTGGTGGCAGCCACCAGACGCAGTGCGGACACGATGAACTCGCGGGCGATGACCACGATGACCACCCATGCGGGCATCCAGCCCCATGCCACAAACATCAGCATGGCAGAGGTCACCAGCAGCTTATCGGCGATGGGGTCCATGAACTTGCCAAAGTCGGTGATCATGTTATACTTACGGGCAATTTTGCCGTCCAGCAGGTCTGTCACACTGGCCAGAATGAAGATGGCCAAAGCCACATAGTTATTGTAGTCAAAATCCAGATACAGCACCAGCACAAACACCGGAATCAGGATGATGCGCAGCATTGTCAGCTTGTTTGCGGTATTCACAGTTCCACTTCCTCCTCAAATTCGCCCATCAGGTCGCCGTCCACGATATCGGTGATACGAACCATCACAAAGGTACCCGGCATCACTGCACCGGCAGCGGTGAAGTAGACCTTACCGTCAATGTCCACGGAGTCGGCATAGGAACGGCCCACAAAGCAGCCCATATCCTCGTCAAAGCCCTCGCACAGCACTTCCAGCGTTTCGCCCAGACGGGATTCGTTCATCTCGTCCATGATACGGGACTGGAGATCCACCACCAGCTCCACACGGCGAGCTGCCACATCGCTGTCCACCTGATTTTCCATGGCGGCAGCACGGGTACCCTCTTCGGGAGAGTACTGGAACACGCCGGCACGCTCAATACGCTGATCTTCCAGGAACTCGCACAGCTCCTCGAACTCTTCCTCACCCTCACCGGGCAGACCGCAAATCAGAGAGGTACGGATGACCAGACCGGGCAGCTTCTCACGCAGCTTCTTGAACAGAGTGACAATCTGCTCCTTAGTGCCACGGCGGCACATGGAGTGGAGAATGTCATTATTGCAGTGCTGGATCGGAATATCCAGATAGTTCAGGATCTTCTTCTCCTCGGCCATCACATCAATCAGTTCACCGTTGATCATGTCGGGATAGAGGTAGTGCAGGCGAATCCAATGGAAGTCCATCTTGCACAGCTCCTTCAACAGAGCAGCCAGCATGGGCTTTTTATAGAGATCCACACCGTAGCGGGTGATATCCTGTGCAATGACAATCAGTTCCTTCACACCGGCATCGCTCAGCTTCTTAGCCTCTGCCAGCAGGGATTCCATGCTGCGGCTGCGATAGTGACCACGCAGGTAAGGAATGATGCAGAAGGCGCAGTAGTTGTCGCAGCCCTCAGCAATCTTCAGATAAGCGCTCCAAGGCACCGTGGACACCATGCGGTCGCCGTCATCGTAGGTGTGGCTGATATCGCCGAAGCACTCGGGATGCTGATTCTCCATGAGCTGCTCAATGGCGGAAACCACCTCAGTATAGCTGCCGGTACCCAGCATGCCGTCCACCTCAGGCAGTTCCGTCTTGATGTCCTCACGATAGCGCTGAGAAAGGCAGCCTGCCACCAGCAGCTTGCCCAGCTTGCCCTCGTCCTTCAGACGGGCCAAGTCCAGAATGTACTCGATGGCTTCGCTCTTTGCAGAGTCGATGAAGCCGCAGGTGTTCAAAACGCAGACATCCGCCCCTGCCGGATCCGGTACGATTTCATGTCCCGCATCCCGCACCAAGGCGGCCATCTGTTCGGTATTCACTAAGTTTTTTGCACAGCCCAACGAGATAAAGGCTACTTTATATTTGCTCAAATGTCTTCCTCCTCTAGTCCCGATCCATAGCGGGCCAAGCCCGTCCGAATCTCCTCCCAGCGAAAGCCCCGACGCATCAGCGCATCGGTCACCCGCTTGATTTCTTTTTCATCTGCGGGCTGTTTTCCCCGCAGACGGCGCTCGATGAACAATTCCACCCGCTGGACCGGGTCGCTCTGCTCTTCCAGTGCTTCCTCCCACAAATCTCTCGACACGCCTCTGCGCTGCAGCTCCATCCGAAGCTTTTGCACACCGTACCCTCTTCCGCAGTAATGCCGCACCACTGCACGGCCATACTCCAGATCGTTCAGCGCACCGATGTCTTCTAAGTAATCCGCCGCCGTCACCGCATCCTCCGGGAGTTCTCCCTTCTCTTCCAGACGCTGGATCAGTTCCTTTCGCGACAAGAGGCGCTGACCCAACATCCGTGCGGCTCTGGCCTTGGCTGAGCTTTCTCCGCCGGAACGGAGCAGCTGCTCGACGGTTTCCTCTTCCAGTTCCCTTCCCCGATAAAGGGAGAAGGAAAGCACTTCGTTTTCCGTCACCTTCACCGGATCTTTTTCGCCGGAAAACCAGACCAGGAACCGTCCCTGAATATGGCGGGACGGTTCCAGTTTTTCAATGACTTTCATCAGCCCTCGAAGTCCTCAGCACCCACATCACCGGGGGCACCGGTTTCGATGGACTCACCCACATTGCGACCAGCAGCTCGGGCAGCTGCCAAAGACTGGCGGCTCATCAATTTGTAGGCATTCTGGCGAATCTCGCTCTCCAGATGCTGGGCATCCTCCGGAGGGGTGCGGAAATACTCCTTCGCCGCATCACGGCCCTGACCCAGACGGATATCACCCATGGAGAACCAAGAACCGGACTTCTGCACCAGATCCAACTTAGTACCCAGATCCAGCAGTTCGCCCAGCTTGGAGATGCCCTCGCCGTACATGATATCAAACTCAGCCTCACGGAAGGGCGGAGCCACCTTGTTCTTGACCACCTTGGCACGGGTACGGTTACCGATCATCTCGCCGTTGGCCTTCATGGTTTCAATGCGGCGCACATCAATTCGGACGCTGGCGTAGAACTTCAATGCACGGCCGCCGGTGGTAGTTTCGGGGTTACCATACATCACGCCGATCTTCTCACGCAGCTGGTTGATGAAGATGACGATGCAGTTGGTCTTTGCGATGCAGCCTGCCAACTTACGGAGGGCCTGACTCATCAGTCGAGCCTGCACACCCACGAAGCTGTCGCCCATCTCGCCTTCAATTTCTGCACGAGGAACCAGAGCGGCAACCGAATCCACCACGACCACATCCAGAGCGCCGGAACGCACCAGAGCTTCGCAGATCTCCAAGGCCTGCTCACCGGTATCCGGCTGCGAGATCAGCATGGAGTCAATGTCCACGCCCAATGCACGGGCATAATAGGGGTCCATGGCATGTTCTGCGTCGATGTAGGCCACTTCGCCGCCCATCTTCTGAGCCTCTGCCACCACGTGCAGTGCCAGCGTGGTCTTACCAGAGGATTCAGGGCCATAAATCTCAATAATACGGCCACGGGGCAATCCGCCGATGCCCAGTGCCAAGTCCAAGGACAGGGATCCGGTGGGGATGGCATCCACCACAACATGGGCATTCTCGCCCAATCTCATAATAGAGCCCTTGCCAAAATTACGCTCAATCTGTGCAACCGCAGTTTCCAGCGCTTTCTGCTTATCGCTTGCCGGTGCGGCCGATTCCAGTGCAGGCTTCTTTGCTGCCATATCATTCCATCCTTTCCATGATCGACCTGCGATCATGCTAACAAATCTTCTTTACAGTTGATACGATACCATAGGAACTGTCCGATAAAGTGGACTTTCAGCATTTTCCCTGCACTGCACGCCAGATATTCTGGGTATCCATGCGGGAATCAATCTCCTGATAGCCCTGATGTGCCAAAATCTGTTCCACATCGTCCGCCTGATCGTAACCCACCTCAAAGAGCAGCGTTCCGCCGGGCTTCAAGGCCAGTTTCCATTTCTCCGCAATGCTGTGGTAGAACATCAATCCATCATCGCCGCCATCCAGTGCCAGCATAGGCTCGAAATCACGCACCGAACGATCCAATCCGGGCAAATCGCCGGAACGGATATAGGGCGGATTGGAAACGATCAAATCGAACATTCCCGTCATGCCGCGAGGCTCCTGCAAGGCATCCGCCTGCATGCACATGACCTGCCGGTTCAATCCGTTGCGGCGGGTATTGATGCGGGCAATATGGAGAGCCTGCTCATTGATGTCTGCCAGCACCACACGGGCATTGGGCACCTGAGATGCAACCGCCAGACCGATGCAGCCGCTGCCGGTACACAGGTCCAGCACACGGCAGCCCTCACCTGCCTGCTTTGCAATCTCGATGGCCCATTCGGCAATCACTTCCGTATCAGACCGGGGAATGAGAACATCCCGGTTGACATCCAGCGTCAGACCGTAAAATTCCCATTCACCAATCAAATACGCGGTGGGCTCACCGTCCAGACGGCGCTCCACCAGTTCCTGCAGGCGCTCCTCTACGCCGTCATTGGCGTAGAGCTGCGCATCTGCATAAAATTGATTTCTGTCTTTCCCTGCTGCATAGCACAGCAGTTCTCGTGCCTCCAAGCTGGCTGCCTCGATCTCACAGTGTTTCAGCTGACGACGGGCGTCCAGATAGAGTTCATTGTATGTCTTTGGCATGAATACTTCCGCCTTACTCTCTCATATTTTCTCTCAAATTACCAGATATCCGCGCCGCGTTCCTTGGGCAGGACCTGCTTCAAGGACTCGATACCCACTTCGATCATGGAGTCATCCGGCTCGAAGGTGGTGAAATTCTGCATCCACAATCCGGGTTTTGTGGCAATGCGGGTCAGCCAGTTATCGTGGCGTCCCACATAGTGATTGATCTCATAGGCAATGCCAACGATCACCGGGATCAGCAGCAGCTGCAGCAGGATACGCACCAAGGTATTGGGGGGCGTAATGAAGGTGAACAGCACGCTATAGCACAGGATGGCCAGCACAATGACTACGAACATGAAGCTGGTACCGCAGCGAGGATGGTGGCGGGGCATTTTACGCACATTCTCCACCGTCAGTTCCAGACCACGCTCATAGCAGAAGATGGTTTTATGCTCCGCTCCGTGGTAAGAGAACACCCGCCGGATGTCCTTCATGCGGGAAATCATCACCAGATAAACCATGAAAATGCTCACACGGATGATGCCTTCCAACAGGTTATAGGCCAGCACATTCAGCGGCACAAGCAGATTGACCAGTCCCGCCAGCACCGTCGGCAGCAGGAAGAACAAGCCCACAGAGAAGGCAACGGCCATCACCGTTGCAATGCCAACCAGCAGGTTGTCCAGCTTTTTGCTGTCCAAATGCTTTTCCAGCCAGAGTTCAAATTTAGAAGGCTCTCCTGCCTCCTCCGGATAGAAGTCAGCGGAGTACATCAAAGCTTTGACGCCTTCGATCATCGTTCCCAAAAAGGCAAAGGCACCTCGGACAAAGGGGATGCCCAGAATGGGATAATGCTCTTTCGTCAGCTTCAGCTCTTCCGTCTTGACCACCAGTTCGCCATCCTGATTCCGAACCACGACGGACTGTTTATCCGGCCCTCGCATATAAATGCCCTCAATGAGAGCCTGTCCGCCGATGGATGTGCGAAAGCCGGTCTGCTGTTCTTCAGAAGTTTGCTTGGACATAGGGTACTTCCTTTCTGACTTGCATTTTATCAAACACTTGTTCGAGAATCAAGCGTTTTCTGATTTTATTTCTCTTCCGCATCCGTGGTCATTTCCGGCTGCTCTTTCTCCGGCTGCTGGGCTGTTTCTGCCTCTTCCACAGGCTTCTCAGCGGTCACAGCAAGTTCTGCCGACACAGGTTCTGCCTCCGGCTCTGCCGCAGGTGCCGGCGCATGTGCCGCAATTTCCACCGGAGCAGGAGCAGGTGCGGGAACAGGGGTTGCGGAGCTCCTGGGCAGCAGGATGGTCACCACACAGCCGGTTCCATCGGTGGCATTGGCAATATCCAATCGGCCGCCGTGGCGCTGAATGATCTCATCACAGACCGCCAAGCCGATGCCATTGCCACGGGCCTTGGAAGAGCCTTTGTAGAACTTCTCCTTGATATGGGGCAGGTCCTTCTCCGGCACACCGGGGCCGTAGTCCCGAATGACGATGGCCACATAGCCCTCTTCTTCCCCGATGGTGGTATCGATCCGCTTACCTGCACCGCCGTGCTTGGCGGCGTTATCCAACAGATTGGAGAACACCTGACGCAGTCGCTCCGGATCACCGGGCAGAGGAGCAAAGTCCTTTTCCGGCTCCTTATAGTTCATGATGATGTCCTCCTTCCGGAAGAACTCCCGATAGGTATAGACTGCATCCTCAAACTCTGCCTGAATGTCGATCATCTCCACATTCAGATTGAAGCGGCCGTCCTCAATACGGGAGAACTCCAGCAGTTCTTCCACCATCTTGGTCAGTCGGTGCGATTCGCTGACGATGATATTCAGGCCCTTACGGAAGTCTTGTGCATTGTCCAACTTGCCGGAGATCAGCGTTTCGCCCCAACCATTGATTGCGGTCAAGGGGGTACGCAGCTCATGGGATACAGAGGAGATAAACTCTCGCTTCATCTGCTCATTTTGACGAATGCGGGTGGACATATCGTTGATGGCATCCAAAAGGTCACCGATTTCATCGTCATATTCCTTTTCCAACTGGATGCCGTAATAGCCAGAGGCAATGCGCTTTGCCGTTTCCGTAATACCTGCCATCGGTTCAATGATGGAACGGACAAAGAGCATATTGATCACATAGGTCATCAGGATGACAAACAGCGCACAGCTCAGCACCATGGTGATGAGCACAACCAGCTGATGGTCCATCGGCTCAAGCTGGTGACTAGACGCATAATGGCCTTGATCTCTCCATTGAAGGTGATGGGTGCGGAAACCGTCATAATGTGTTCACCAGTGGAGGGATCTTTGCCCGTCCAAGGTGCCATCTGACCGGTGGCCAGCACCTGCGTAATATCCGGTGTACCCGGCTTACTGCCTGCCATCAGGCCAAAGGAGGACAACTGGACGCTGGCCTGCTCTTCGACAGACAGGAACTGCAGTTCCAACTGGTCTTTATCATCAAAGTCACGGATATAGGAGCGGGCCATCCACTCAAATTCCTGCTCCGATGTGGCATAACTGGTAAAGAAGTCACTGACCGTCTGGGCCTTGGTTTCCAGACCGGACTGCATCGAGGCATGGTAGTAATTCACCACGCCCAAAATCACGGCGATCGCCATGCCCAGCATAATGACGACAACGGCCATAAAGCTGTTTCGCATCCACCGGTTACGGATACCACGCACACGAAGCCGATGCCCCAAGTGCTTCAGATGTACTTTTTCCTTCTGTTCCAGCTCCGGCTTCTCATTTTCCGGCATTGCGGTCACCTCTCTCTTCGTGCTGCTCAACTTCAATCAGAAGCCCCACTTATAGCCATAGCCCCAGACCGTGGTGATATAGGTGGGGCTGGTGGGATCGTCCTCCACCTTGATACGGAGACGACGGATGTTCACATCCACGATTTTGACTTCGCCGTAATAATCACGGCCCCAGACTGCCTCCAAAATCTCATCACGAGACAGCGCCTTGCCGGGATTGTCCATAAACAGCTTCATCACGCTGTACTCCACCTGAGTCAGCTTGATGCGCACACCGTTCTTTTCCAGCGTACGGTTGCGGGTATTCAGCAGGAAGGGTGGCTGAGAAATCTCGCCGGAATCTGCGGTGGTATCTCCGCCGGAACGGCGATACAGTGCGTCCACACGGGCGGTCAGCTCCGCAGGAGAAAAGGGCTTGGTCACATAGTCATCCGCACCGGTCATCAAGCCGGTTACCTTGTCCATCTCCTGAGAGCGGGCAGTGAGCATAATAATACCGATCTTGGAGTCGGTACCACGGATGCGGCGGCACACCTCAAAACCGTCGATGCCGGGCAGCATCACATCCAGCAATGCCACCTTCACATCAGGATTGCGCTTGAGCTGCTCCAAAGCCTCTTCGCCGCTGGCAGCCTCCACCGTATCGTAACCGGCACGCTTCAGGTTAATGACCACAAAGCTGCGGATGTTATCTTCATCTTCCAAAACCAGAACTTTCTTCATGGCAGTGTTCTCCTTTTCTCTATCAATTGTTGGACCAATCATTCATAATCAGCCGGAAGCGCTCCTGCACTTCCTCTTTGGTAAGGCCGCTGTACGCTTCGTCTGTCAGGATCTCTGCGGCATAGGTTGCTTCCACATCCTCTTCCAACAGGAACCGATTTCCCAACACCGCACGGCTATCCCGGTTATCGCCGGTATTCTTGTAGAAGGACAGGAACGGGACTTCCTCTCCTGTTTCACTGTCCAGATAGCAGAAGGTCATGCTCCGCTCCACCGTTGCGCCCGTGTTGGACTCCTCTCTGGTGACGGACAACTTCTTAACCCACTCATCCGGCAGAACAAAATACCATCCGTCTGCCGTATTGTGGATGGTGTAGCAAGTGGAAATCTGGTTTCCGTCCAAATCGTACTGCACCCAATCCATGGCATTGTTGCCGGAGGTCAGCGGTCTGGGAATGGGGATTTCCGTTGCCATATCATTGTTGATGTCCCGAATATCCGTCTGGACCAAACGGCTGGTGTCGCTGTCGCCCACCACAGGGTCCATGGTGATATTGGTCAGTGTGCCGTCACGAAGTGCCAGCACATCACAAATCAGGTAGATATGGTTCTCTCTGCGGAAGCCATTCACATAGAGAGCAGGATAACCACCGGTCAGGTAGCCATAGTTCACACTGTCCAGTGCCTCCACGGAAACAGACAGAGGCACCGAATTGACCTCCATCATCGTGCCTTCGCTCCAATCGTAGTAGGTGGCCACATTGCCGCCATCCTCCACATTGCCCATCTGGATGGACACGATCTCTGCCTGATTGTCCTGATCCAAGTCCGTCACGGCATAGCGGGTATAGCTTGCGGTACTCATCAGCTGGGTCACATTGCCGTTTTCCAGAGAATAGGCAGACAAAGCGTACACCGTGCCGGAAATACGCCAGCCCACCACCAGCTCCATGGTCGGAGTGTCATTCAGCTGGCAATAGACCACAGAATTGATGGCGTCGCCGTCACTTTCGATCTGGCCGGCCAATTCATAGCCATTCTCGGCATCACCGCGGAAAATACAGATTTTCAGGGGATGCTCCTTGGCCCCGCTTTCACGGAAAAAGGCCACGGCTTCGTCCACACCGTCCCCGTCCAGATCCTGCAGCTGCACAGACTGAGTGTTGCTGCCGGACAGCGGAGCGGCATATTCATATCCACTCTTCAAGAGGGCATCCAGACTGCCCTGCAAGCTTTCATACTGGGGCGTCGGTCTGGGGAGCTGATACAGCTCGTCCGGAGATTTCAGACCGCATCCGGTCAACACCAGCAGCATGGCTGCCGCCAGTACTAAAAATCTCACTTTTTTCTTCATGCGGTCTGCCTCCCTGAGCATAAAATTCCAGAAAATATTATACCATATACACTAGGAAATAGATAGTACTTTTTCGTACGCATTCCGCCCTTTTCCCCCCCTCTTTTCGTCCCTTTTCACAGGCCGAAACGTTTTTATCCTCCACCCTTTGTTTGGAAAAGTTTTCGGCTTCGTGCAATTTCCTCTTGCCAAGCGGACAAACATCTTGTATAATAGCCATAGTTTATGCCGGTGTGATGGAATTGGTAGACGTAGTGGACTCAAAATCCACCGCCAGCGATGGCGTACCGGTTCGAGTCCGGTCACCGGTACCAAAAGCCTTGAAATGCATTGCATTTCAAGGCTTTTGCTTTTACCCGCTCAAAAAACGAACTCCCTTTTGCCGCCGCAATGACAGGCAAAAGGGAGTTTTTTCTTTCTTTGCTTAGAGGGAATCCTCAGAATACCGGGCAAAGCCGTCGCCCAGCACCTGATGGCTCTCCTGCAGGATAATGAATGCCTTGGGGTCGATTTTGACGACCAAATCCTTCAAATCAGACACTTGACGGCGCTTAATCGCAGTCAGAATCACCTTCGTGTCTTTTCCGGTATAGGAACCCTGTCCATAGAGGTAGGTCACACCACGATACAGCTTGCTGCTGATGGCCTCTGCCACTTCTTCGTACTCGGAGGTGATAATCAGCGCCACCTTGGAGTAGTCAAAGCTATACACCACCGCATCCACCAGCTGAGTGCAGCAGAACAGCGTAATGCCGCAGTAGAGCAGGGTTGCCATATCACGGAAGGTGACGGCAGTCAGGAGAATGATGGCTCCGTCAAGCACCATAAAGATTTTGCCCAACGGCACACTGCGAAAATGCAGCTTCAGCAGTCGCACCGCAATATCCGCACCACCGGTCGAGGCTCCGGCCAAAAACACCATGCCGCTTCCTACGCCGCACAGGACACCGCCATACAGTGCTGCCAACATGGGATCTGTCGCAACGCCAGGCAGCATCTGAAACAAGTCCACAAACGCAGACGATGCCACCGAACCAATCAGCGAACCAATCATGAACTTTCGGCCGATTTTTTTGCCACCCACTAAAAACAGCGGGATATTCGCAATCAGCGTAACCATACCCACGGTACCGAAGTCAGTCAACTCTACAAAAAGCATTGCCAGACCGCTCAGGCCGCCGGCATTCAAGTGATTGGGCAGCAAAAACAGATCAAAGCCCAAGGCAAAAATTGCACAGCCGCATATGATCTTTGCAACCCAAACGAGAATTTTCCATTGCTTTTTCAAGCGATCATCCCCTTTCATGTAAGGATGTGGTCTCTTCCTAGACAAACCACATATTTCCATTTTCTATCATCTTTATTGTATCACTCGACGCTTTCTAATACAACAATCTGTTCAGCTGCATCCCTTGTGCTTTAAGGAAATGCGATACCACACATGGCCGATCAGCAATCCAACCAGTCCGGTGACAAACGGCATTTGCAAAAACAACACTTCTGTCGTTCCGACCGCTGCAATTGGCAGGGTCCACGCAAGAACTGCATAGACAATGGGTGCCACCCACTTCAACTTTCCGCCGCCATTTCCCACAAAGATAC
>SAMEA104404100__coassemble_2846_pt1 | contig 12403 bp, 11 predicted proteins | sample SAMEA104404100__metabat2_low_PE_082 | metagenome-assembled genome bin SAMEA104404100 (sample SAMEA104404100) | Balaenoptera acutorostrata
GCAATGCTCTTTGTCTTAATTTCAGTAAACTGTCCTTAGGAGACTCTGGCATTTTCACCCGCCTGTTTGACTCCAAAGGACACGAGCCAAACTACTATAAAACCCGGGATGAAGCGGCGGATCGACTCCGCACAGTTCCCTGTGAGGAATACACCATTCAAAATGACCGTGGGCAGACACTGAAAGGCTTTTACTATCCCTGCGGCGCACAGGGCAAAAAAATCGTCTTTCTCATCCACGGCTACCGTTCGGAACACGTCGAAACCGGCGGCCTGTTCTATGACTACTACAAGAGCCGTGGCATCGACTTTTTCTGCTGCGATCACACCGCTCATGGCCAGAGCGAGGGGCATTTTATCGGCTTCGATGTGCTGGAATCCAAGGACTGTCTGCTCTGGATCGACTTTCTGCGAGAAACGTTCGGTTCGGATGTGCAGCTGATTCTCCACGGCTTTTCCATGGGCAGCGGCACGGTGCTGCAAATGAGCGGTCACTGTCCGGACAATGTGAAGTTCATCATCGAGGACAGCGGCTACAAAAATGCCAAGGCCTCTATGGATCATCAGGTTGGCCCCATGTACCACCCGCTTCGGCTCATCAACCGTCTGGTGGCCGGCTATGACTGGAACGATTCCGATGTGACGAAAAGTCTTGCCGCATCCCGCATTCCCATCCTCTTCGTCCACGGACAACAGGACAAATTGGTCCCCTATGAAAACGGGCCGGAACTTTACGAACGCTATCAGGGAGAAAAGGACTGTTTCTTCCCTGAAAAGGCTCGGCATATTGAAAGTTTTTACACCAACCCTGAGGAATATGCCGCAAAGGTCGATCAATTCATCGACACCTATCTGAACTAAAAATCAATATCCAATATCAGGAAAAGCGGGGCGTATCCGATGGGATATGCCCCGCTTTTTATATTCCAGCCAATCAAATGTAAACTCGCCACCGATTTGTATAAGTAGCACAACTATTAACTGCTTATAAATCAACAAATGAACAAATTGTTAAATTTCCGATTACTTACCAAAAGGAATTGAAAATTGAATTTTGAAGTGTTAAAATTATAACAATATCTGGAAGAGAACTCAGTTTTCTAGAACATACGAAAAAACATCGGTATAAGATTTACAAAAATTGGAGGAAATCCAAATGAATCTCAAAGAAAAGTACGGCGAATGGGGCGTTATCCTCGGTGCAACCGAAGGCGTTGGCAAGGCATTTTGTGAGAAGCTCGCCGAGGGCGGCATGAATGTGGTCATGGTTGGTCGCCGTGAGGAAAAGCTGAAGGCTTTGGGCGAGGAAATCAAGGCAAAGTACGGCGTGGAATACAAGGTCGTGCGTGCTGATTTCTCCGAAGAGAACGCTGCTGAAACCGTCTTTGCCGCAACGGAAGGCCTCGATATGGGCTTCATGTCCTATGTGGCCTGCCTGCACTCCTTCGGCAAGATTCAGGACACTCCTTGGGAAAAGCATCAGGCTATGATCAACGTCAATGTGGTCACCTTTATGAAGTGCTTCTACCATTACATGAAGATCTTCACCGCTCAGAACAGAGGCGCTGTCATCAATGTGTCCTCCATGACCGGCATTTCCTCCTCTCCCTGGAACGGCCAGTACGGTGCAGGTAAGGCTTACATCCTGAAAATGACTGAGGCTGTGGCCTGCGAGTGCGAGAACACCAATGTGGATGTCATGTGCATTACCTTGGGCACTACCCTGACCCCCAGCCTGCTGAGCAACATCCCCGGCGGTCCTGCCGGTGAGCGTGTCATGGCTGCCGCACAGACCCCCGAAGCGGTTGTGGAGGAAGCCTTTGAGAAGCTGGGCAAGGAACTGTCCGTCATCACCGGCGACCACAACAAGAAGAGTGTCCACGACTGGAAGGCAAACCACACCGAGGATGAGTACATCCGCTACATGGGTTCCTTCTATCAGGAATAATCGAAACAACAACAGCAGCGGTCACATCTGTGACCGCTGCTTTCTTCTGTATGCAGCAAGGGCAGTATCCGAAATCCGGATACTGCCCTTTTCCTCTGATTATTTCTGCTTGTCAGCCAAGAGCTTATTCAGCTCGTCCATGAAGGTGTCGATATCCTTGAACTGACGGTAGACCGAGGCAAAACGCACATAGGCCACCTCATCCACATCCTTCATATAGCGCATGACCAGCTCGCCGATCTTCTCCGTGCTGGTTTCACGCTCCAGAGAATTCTGGATCTCCTGCTCGATCTGGTCGGCAATCTTCACCAGCCGATCCATGGTGACAGGCCGCTTTTCGCAGGCACGGATCATGCCACGCAGCACCTTATCCTTATCAAAACTCTGACGGGAGCCATCCTTCTTCACCACAACCAGAGGAAGGGACTCCATGGTTTCGTAGGTGGTGAATCGTTTTCCGCAAGCCAGACACTCACGGCGACGACGGATGCTTGCGCCCTCGTCGGCAGGACGGGAATCCACAACTTTACTTTCCAGATTGGAACAATAGGGACACTTCATAGGGCACACTCCTAATCAATTAAACTACCACATATTGTATCATTCCCTATATATCGTGTCAACGAATTTTCCAGCTACCGCCACAAAACCGGAAAGCCTTTTTCATCCAGTCGAATGGTCACAATTCTGCCCATCCTGCCCCTGCTGACTCGGCAAAAACAGAACAGTGCCGGCGCCGGAAACGGACACTGTTCCGGCCACAGATGGCAAAGCTCTGTTCCCTTTTCCCATGGCTGCCAAGACCAGCCGCCCTGACAGAAAATATGCCGCAAAAAATCATCTCCACAGCAAAATCCCTGTGTGCGTCTGTCTGGCATTGCTCCACTTGAGGTGCAGAGGACCCGCTCCGGCGGAAAGCTGCCGCTGCGCTCCAACTCCCGCTCCGAAAGGGTGCGGTTTAAGGTCAAACCACCTTCATCCGGCGCAGGTGTGCCCAGCAGCGTCCGCACACTGTGTTTTTCCAGCCACAGCTTGCAGACCGCCTTTCGCTCTGGCATCCGGCACTGAAACCGCACCCGAAGGCCTTCTTGTTCCCAATGGCAGCTGCCCACCACGGTTCCATGCTCGATAATTGGCAATTCCATAAAAACTGTCCCCTCTCTCCTATGAAACTCATATGAAGAGAAGGGACAATGTATACCTTTGATTAGTTCAGCTGTTCCTCTAATAGCTTACGCACCAACTGCGGATTGCCTTTGCCGCCCAGCTTTCGCATGGTCTGTCCCACCAAAAAGCCGAAGGCCTTTTGCTTGCCGGACTTCCAATCGGACACCGACTGAGGATTCTGCTCCACAACTTGCGCCACCACCTGCGCAATGGCGCTTTCGTCGGAAATCTGCTCCAAGCCATGTGCTTGAATGTAGGCAATCGGGTCACCATCGGAATGGAACACGGCGGAAAACACCTCTGAAGCGGTATTTCGGTTGATTTTTCCCTCTGTCACACATGCAATCAACGCCGCCAAATGCTCCGGCGAGAGAGGAATCTCCTCCATGGGCAGATGCTGCTCCTTCATATCCCGCAGCACTTCGCCCAACATCCAGTTAGCCGCCACCTTGGGCTGTACCTCAAGTTCCACCAGACGCTCAAAGTAAGCGGCAAAACTGCGGCTCGTGGTGAGCATCTCCGCATCATACTTGGAAAGTCCGAACTCCTTCTGATAGCGCTGACGCTTGGCTGGCGCCAGTTCCGGCAGGTTCTTTTGCGCCTGTTCCACCTCTTCCCGGCTGATTTGCAGCGTGGGCAGATCGGGGTCTGGGAAATAGCGGTAATCTTTCGCTGTTTCCTTGCTTCGCATGGCATAGGAGCAGTTCTGCTCCTCATCCCACCGCCGGGTTTCCTGCCAAACAGTGCCGCCGGCTTCCAGCACCTGAATCTGCCGCTTGGCCTCTTCCTCGACCGCCTTGGCAATAGCACGGAAAGAACTGAGGTTCTTCATCTCTGTCCGTGTGCCAAGCACTTCACTGCCTTTCGGGCGAACGGACAGGTTCACATCACAGCGGAGCGAGCCTTCCTGCATTTTGCAATCCGACACCCCAAGATAGGTCAGCATGGATTTCAACTGTTCCAGATAAGCAATCACTTCCGCTCCGGTGCGAAAATCCGGCTCGGTGACAATTTCCAACAGTGGAACACCACAACGGTTGTAGTCGATCAAGGTGCGTCCTGCCGCATGAATCAGCTTGCCCGCATCCTCCTCCATGTGCATTTCATGGATGCCGATTTGCTTCTCTCTATCTTCCGTTTCAATGGTCACGCATCCGCCCACGCAGATGGGCAGATAAAGCTGAGAGATCTGATAGGCCTTAGGAAGGTCGGGATAAAAGTAGTTTTTCCGGTCAAAGCGTGTGATGGGGCTGATCGTTCCACCCAGTGCCACTCCGGTGCGGATGGCGTACTCTACCACCTTGCGATTCAGCACCGGCAATGCTCCCGGCATACCGGTACATACCGGACAGCAGTGGGTATTTGGCTCTCCGCCAAAGGCTGTAGTGCAGCCGCAGAAAATCTTGGTTTCAGTGTTCAGTTCCACATGGGTTTCCAAGCCTACAACGGTTTCCCATTCCATCTCACTTCACCTCCCCTTGGGTCGGACGACGCAGGTGATAGGCGGTGTCCTGCTGGACACTGTAAGCTGCATTCAGCACCAACGCATCCTCAAAGGCTCGTCCAATCAGCTGCACACCCAGCGGATGCCCTTCTGCATCAGGCTTGCAGGGAATGGAAATCGCCGGAAGTCCGGTCAAATTCGCCCCTACCGTAAATACATCATCCAAATACATGGCCAGCGGGTCCTGCTCATACTGTCCCAGCTTGGGCGCAGCACTCGGTGTCACCGGCATCAGCAGTAAGTCGAACCGCTCCAACTGTGTATTCCATGCCTGTTTGACCTGCTGCTGGGTTTCCAGCGCCCGTCCATACCAGGCATCGTAATGGCCGGCAGAGAGGACAAAGGTGCCCATCATAATCCGCCGCTGCACCTCCATGCCAAAACCCTGACTGCGGCTTCTGGCGTAAAGTTCATTGGCATTGGCGGCGGTATTATCCCGCCAGCCGTACTTCACGCCGTCATACCGAGCCAGATTCGAGCTGGCCTGAGCGGAAGAAAGAATGTAGTAAGCTGCCACCGCCTCTTTCACCAGCGGCAGCTGACATTTCTCTACCACAGCGCCGTGGGATTGCAGCACCTCTGCCGTTTCCAGCACACCCTGACGCACTTCCTCTGTCACCTGCTCCAACAGGTGGGTCGGAAGTCCGATACGAACACCGGACAGATTGCCGGTCAGCTGTTCCAGCAACGGACCACCGCTCAGCGGCACCGTAGTTCCGTCCCTCGGGTCTTGTCCACGGATGAGGTCCAGAATTGCGGCACAATCTGCGGCACTTCGGGCCAACGGGCCGACCTGATCCAAGGAGGACGCATGGGCAATCAGTCCGTATCGGGACACAGAGCCGTAGGTCGGCTTCATGCCGGTGATGCCGCAATAGGCCGCAGGCTGACGGATGGAACCGCCTGTATCACTGGCCAGCGCATACCAGCACGTGCCATTTGCCACCGACGCCGCACTTCCGGCTGAGGAGCCGCCTGCCGTCCGCCTGCTGTCCCAAGGATTTCTCACCGTACCAAAACAGCTGGTTTCTCCCGTGGAACCCATGGCAAACTCGTCCATATTGTGCTTGCCCAGCAAAATGCCGCCTGCGGCATAAAATCGCTCCACCACGGTGGCATCATAGGGGGACACAAAGTCTTTCAGCATGCGAGAGGCGCAGGTGGTTTTTATTCCTTTGGTGCAGAGATTATCCTTGATGCCCGCAGGCACACCGGCAAGCGGGCTGTCTGGCAGCTGCTTGGCAAGCTGTTCTGCCTGTGCCAGTGCCTGCTCCTCTGTCACCGTGATATAGGTGGGATGTTCCGTCTGTTCCTGACGGATACGTTCCAATGCCTGCTGCACCACTTCCACCGAGGACACCGCCCCAGTTTGGATGGCCTGTCCCAGTTCCAGCGCAGTCAAATTTACTGTTTCCATCCTCATCCCTCCTCCGGCGTCCAAAAGCCCTGCTGGGACGGACTCACCGCCAAAAGCTCCTCCACCGGCATGGACGGCTGTACCTCATCGGGCCGCAGCTGGTCTGTTGTCACAATTCGACCTGCATCTGCGTGGAGACCCGTATCTTCCAGACACTCCATATAGCTGAGAATCTGCTGTAAATCTGCCTGCATGCGCACTTCTTCCGCTTCATTGAGTTCCAAGCGAGCCAGCTCAGCGATCTGCTTCACCATTTCTCTGGTCACTTCCAAGCCAGTCCCCTCCTTATAAAAAATGCCCGAACTGGGTCAAAACAGTTCGGGCAACAGTTTCTATTTGGATTTTAGTCCGGAGTCCCTGCGCTTGTCAAGATAAACTCCCGCTGTGGCAGCACCTCCAAAGACATGGCCGACACCTCGTAGGCCGTTTTGGTCACCACCCGATCTTCCAGCACCTTGGTGTAGTTTCTGCTCTGGAATCGGCCTTGCAGCTGGATGTGATCTGCCACCTGCAGCTCCGCTGCCATACGGGCCAATCCGCCCCATGTAATGCAGGGCAGGTAATCCGACCGCCCATAGCGGCGATTCACCGCCAGTGTCAGGTCTGTGATCTCTCTTCCCATCGGGGTATGTCGATAAACAGGCATTTTGCACAGCACACCGGACAGGGTCACCTCATTGCGATCCTCACCTTCCGGAGCCTGACTGATGATGCGGGCAAACACCGTCAGCACCAGTTTGGCTCCGACACCGGAGCGATTATTGAAGCTGCGGATTTCTCCCTCTACCTGCACCTTTTCCCCAGCCAGCACCGGAAACTGCTCCAGCAGACTGCGGCTGACCACCACCGGAAGCACATCTTCCACACCGGACAGTCGCTCCACCCGCAGTGGAAACCGGAAGTAGTCCTCCCCATGATTCTCATGGGAAAAACTCGGTTCACTCAGCACCAGTCCGGAAAACAAACCTCGATTTTCATTCCACTCCATACGCATTTTGCCGCTCCTTTTCCTCAGTTATGGGGCATTGTATGCGCTCCGTTTTCTCCCTAGAACCCCAGGCTCTGCCACGCCTTTTCTCCGGCCTATTCTGATTTTTTGTGCATGTCGGTGAAATTTTGTGGGTAGAATTGCGGTACAGCAGGGTTTCGTGCGGCAAAAAAGATAGAAAAACGCAAAAAACTAGGGATAATTCACCATTATCATCTTGAATTTTGGCATACAAAAGCATATAATACTTGAGTTATCTTGAGAAGTACATTGATTTCATTGCAGGAGGCTCTTCCATGACCGTTTCTGAATGTAAAACTTTTTTAGTCCCCGGTAAGCGTGCCCATCTGGTGGGAATCGGCGGTGTTTCTATGGCACCTCTGGCCGAAGTGCTCCACGGTATGGGCATGATTATTTCCGGCTCTGATATGAAAGAATCCGCCACTGTGGAGCATCTTCGCTCTCTGGGCATTCATGTGGTGATCGGCCACTACGCCGAGAACCCCAAGGGCTGTGATCTGGTGATCCGCACCTCTGCCGTCCATGACGATAACCCCGAAATCGTCGGCGCCAGAGAGGAAAACATCCCCGTGTTTGAGCGCGCTCAGGCTTGGGGCGCACTGATGATGGACTACAAGCACGCCGTCTGCATCTCCGGCACCCACGGCAAGACGACCGCCACCAGCATGAGCGCTCACATCTTCATGGCCGCAGAGAAGGACCCCACCGTCATGATCGGCGGCACTCTGCCTCTGCTCAACGCAGGCCATCGAGTGGGCAAGGGCGACACCATCGTGCTGGAAAGCTGCGAATACTGCAACAGCTTCCTGTCCTTCCGTCCCACCACCGCTGTCATTCTGGACATTGAAGAAGATCATCTGGACTTCTTCAAGGATCTGGCTGATATTGAAGGTTCTTTCCGCCGCTTTGCCGATCTGGTTCCCGCTGAGGACGGTGTGGTGGTCGCCAACGCAGATGACCGCAACACCATGGACACGCTGGACGGCATCGACCGCAACATCATTACCTTCGGCATGGGCCCCTATGCCGATGTGTACTGCGAGAATCTGGAATACGAGCGTGGTATGGGCCGCTTTGACCTGATGCAGGACGGTCTGCCCCTCACTCATGTGGAGCTGAAGGTCCCCGGTGAGCACAATGTGAAGAACGCTCTGGCTGCCGCAGCCGCTGCTCTCACCGCTCACATCGACCCGAAAGCCATTGCGGAAGGTCTGAACTCCTACACCGGTGCCGGCCGCCGCTTTGAGTATAAGGGCGAGTACAACGGCGCTCAGGTCTACGATGACTACGCACATCATCCCGGTGAACTGCGTATGCTGCTGGACACCGCTCAGACTTTGGGCTATGACCGTGTGATCTGTGCTTTCCAGCCCCACACCTACACCCGCACCAAGGCTTTCTTCAGCGACTTTGTCCGGGAGCTTTCCAAGGCTGACATTACCGTCATGCTGGAAATCTTCGCTGCCCGTGAAACCAACACGCTGGGTGTGTCCTCCAAGGACATTGCCGACCGTCTGGAAAATGGCATCTATTGCCCCACCATCGAGGCACTGACCGACAAGCTGGCCGAACTGGCTCAGCCCGGTGATCTGATCCTCACTGTGGGCGCCGGCGACATCTATCTGGCCGGTGAAGCTTTGGTTGCCAGAGATCACTGATTGAGAAACAAAAAAACGCCGTTCGGTTGAACCGAACGGCGTTTTCTTATTTCTCTTTCAAGCGCTGTTCCATGGTACGGATCAGCTGCTTTTCCACCGGCAGCAAATCCCGCTTGCGATAGGCAGCCGTCATCCGGTGATGGCACTCCTCCAGCTTCTCCCGACTCAGATAGGGCACAAACGGCAGAAACTGGGACACCATGGCCCGCTTCATCAAACCAGTCGTGGTGTTGGTCTGACCATCTACCGGGCAGAGCATGATGTCTGCTGCCACGGCACAGGCCTCAGCGGCCTCCTCCGGTGTGGCACCTTCCAGTGCCGTCTGCAAAAACTCCAGCTGTGCCTGCACCTTGGTCAAAAACTCATCACACAAGGTATCTCTGGGCGTGGAAACATGGCTGCCTGCAATCCAATGGAGGAAACTGCCGCCCATCTTGCTGTTTCCGGCGTGTCCCTTCACCTTGCTGCCCAGTCCACTGACCGCTTCCGTAAACTCATCATAGCTTTCCTGCAGCTTGCCGGCCAGTTCGACCAGCTCCACTGCTCCCGTCTGTTCGCTCATAACACGATGCCCTTTCTTTGGTTATAATAGTTGCCTTCATTATAGTTGTTTCCCATCTCCCTTGTCAATGAAGTGTTTCCACCCTCTCTTTCTCCTTCCGGCGGGCATACCCCTTCCCCTTTCCCCATACAGTGAAGGGTGACATCACAAAAAAGGAGGAAGTGTGCTGTGTCCCGTCGTCCATCTTTGACCCGCTCCGCCCTTCTGCTCACGCTGGTCGGACTCATCAGTCAATCCCTCACCTTCCTCTACCATATGGCAGTGGCCCGTTTGGTAGGCGCACAGGCCATGGGACTGGTTCAGCTGATTATGCCGGCCTACGCCGTGATGCAGTCCATCTGCATCTCCGGTCTGGCGGTGGCCGTGACGGTGCTGTCCTCGGAGCTACACGCCAGAAAGAACATAACCGCACTCAAACAGATGATGGGCACTGCCCTTCGCACCTTGGTCCTGCTCTGGGCGCCGGTGGCTCTGTTGGTGCTGACCCAAAGTGACACCATCGCCCACCTGATTCTGGGCGATGACCGGACCCGCTCCGGATTACTTTTACTGCTGCCGGCACTGCTGCTCACCGGTGTAGAACACCTGCACAAGCAGTACTGCTATGGCACAGGCCGAATTCGGCTGCCTGCCGCGGCAGAGATTGCAGAGCAGCTGGCCCGTTGCATTGCCATTATCACCTTTCTCTGGATCGTCCGTCCGAAGGAAGATGCCGTTGCTGCCGCACTCATCACGGCTGGTATGCTAGTCAGCGAGGTGGTGTCCTCCCTCTCACTTCTCCTCGGTCTGCACCGACACGCTCCACCGCTCGGCGGCAGCTTGCTGCCTGCCGCTCAGCTGCGCCGTCAGATGGCATCCATTGCACTTCCGGTCAGTCTGACCGCTCTGCTGGGCAATCTGATGGAAGCGGCCACCGCCATGGCAATTCCCAAGCTTTTGGTGGTCTACGGACGCACACCGGCGGAGGCTATGGGAGAATTCGGCATCATGATGGGCATGACCCTTCCCATGCTCTCCATTCCCACCGCCTTTGTCAACGGGCTGAGTCTGGCACTGTTGCCTCGGCTGACGGAAGAGCGGACCTTGGGCCACATGGTGGCTTTCCGCCGCATCAGCGAAAAGGCGATGCTATCTGTTTCTTACTTGATCCTGCCCTCTCTGGCGTTGATTGCCGCTCTGGGCCGTGATTTGGGCACGATCCTCTTCAAAGAACCTAGTGCCGGGAATCATATTGGCTTGCTGGCAGTCACCGTCTGTGCGGAATGTTATCATGTGATTTTAGTCTGCATTCTCCACGCTCTAGGCAAGCAAAAGGCATGTTCTGTGATTTCCCTGTCCTGCGGCGGGATTCACTTAACTGCAACTCTGCTGCTCACCGGACATTTGGGGCTGACCGGCTTCATTCTGGGCAGAATTCTGTCCGATGCCGTGGCTGTTCCGCTCTGTCTGGTGCTGATTCGCCGTTCTGCCGACATTCGCATCAGCTGCTGCCGCTGTTTTACCGCTCCCGTCCTCGCCACCATGATGGCAGGGGCTTTGGTAGTGCTGACTGGGCAGGAGATTCACCGCTTCGGACTCTCTCCCAGTCTGCTGGCTCTGATCTGCATTTCCATCGGGGGTGCCGTCTATCTGCTCACTCTGCGGGCACAGGGCATCCGCCCTTGGCAGTTGATTTGCGGAAAATAGTTGCTTTTCTCGTCGCTTTCCGCTATGCTGTCCAAGGGTGAACTAAGATGAAAAATTTTCGCATGACAATCCAATATGAAGGCACACGCTACCATGGGTGGCAGGTGCAAGGCAACACCGACGGTACCATTCAGGGCAAATTGCAGCAGGTGCTGACCCAGCTGAACGGCTCTGAGGTGGAAGTCCATGGCTCCGGCCGCACGGATGCCGGTGTCCACGCCCGCGGGCAGGTGGCGAATGTCAAAATGAAAGACTCCATCACCTGCCAGCAGATTTTGGAGCAGTGCGCCAAGTATCTCCCCCGGGATATTGCAGTCCTTGCTGTCACGGAAGCTCCGGAGCGTTTTCACGCCCGTCTGAACGCCAAAAGCAAGACCTACTGCTACCGGCTTTGGACCTCTGAGATTTCCAATGTGTTTGAGCGTCGGGAACTGACGGAATACACGGAGCATCCCCTCGATCTTGCTCTCATGCGTCAGGCCGCCGCTGATCTCTGCGGCACCCATGATTTCCGCTCCTTCTGCGGTCTGCGCCGATTCAAAAAATCCACCGTTCGCACCATCACAGACATCAAGGTGGAGCAGTTCGGCCCAGAAATTCGCCTGACCTACACCGGAAATGGCTTTCTCAATCTGATGGTTCGGATTCTGACCGGAACACTGGTGGAAGTGGGCGCAGGTCTGCGCGCTCCGGACAGTATGCCTCAGGTGCTGGAGGCCTTGAACCGCTCTGCCGCAGGTCCGGCCATGCCCCCTAAGGGTCTTTGCCTGATGGAAGTCAACTACTAAAACAAAAAAGGCAAGCAGAACCGCTGAAAACGTTCTGCTTGCCTTTTTATATTCTCTTAGGGATTCGTCACTGCTCTGGTGATGGTTCCGCCGCCGATGACGGTATCTCCATCATAGAGCACCACAGACTGGCCCGGAGCGATGGCTCGCTGGGGCTTATCAAATCGGACAGACAAGGTATTCTCTCCGATCTGCTCCGCCGTGCAGTCCGCTTCATAGCGGCTGTGGCGGATTTTTGCCGTGCAGCGAATGGGTGCAGGCAGTCCGTCGCAGGCAATGAAGTTCAGTTCGGCTGCCTCCAAGGCAGACGCAAACAAATCCTCATTCTCTCCGATATAGACCAGATTCCGCTCCACATCCTTGCCGGTCACATAGACTCGGTGGCCCATAGCCAGTTCCAAGCCCTTGCGCTGGCCGATGGTGTAGTGGATGTGACCCTTATGCTCACCCAGCACCTCGCCATTCTGGTTTGCATAGTTTCCATTATCTGGAACTAACCCAGTGTGCTTGCGCATAAAGGACGCATAATCTCCGCCGGGAACAAAGCAGATATCCTGACTGTCCCGCTTACGGGCAGTGACAAAGTGCTGTTCCTCTGCAATTTCACGCACTTCCTTCTTCGTGAGTTCTCCCAGCGGCAGCTGGAAGTGAGAGAGGATGTGCTG